>Ga0114959_10000935_pt1 | contig 26885 bp, 22 predicted proteins | sample C_130625_EF_Meta_FD_87317 | JGI IMG/M metagenome (GOLD analysis project Ga0114959, IMG submission 87317) | Freshwater microbial communities from Lake Croche, Canada to study carbon cycling - C_130625_EF_MetaG | ecosystem: Environmental > Aquatic > Freshwater > Lake | place: Lake Croche, Canada... | reverse complement strand
CCGCCATCCTCTTCCCCGTTTTTGCCCAGGCAAAGCAGGCCGCGAAGCGCACGACGAACCTGTCGAACTTCAAGCAGGACGTCCTGTCCTCCATCATGTACTCGGCCGACCATGACGACTACAGCGCGCCGTTGCAGTCGAGTCCGGGAGGATACAACGATGTATTCGGCAGCAATCCGGAGAACATCGTTCAGAACCGCGGTCAGCTAGTCCAGCCGTACATGAAGAACTACGACCTGTTCGATAGCCCGATTGATCCGTTCGACAAGTCGACGTACGAAGCTGGAGCCACCACCACGGTTGGTAAGCAGTTCAACTTCACGCAGCGCAACCCTCACGGTTACAACTACTTCTACCTGTCACCGTTCAAGGCCGATGGTAGCTTCACCGGCGTCCCGATGACCGCAATTGGTCGCCCCGCTGGCACCATCATGTTGACCGAGTCGGTTTGGGATATGGGCGGAACCCGAGCTCCGAAGGGCGGCGGTAACTGGTTCGTCCAGGCTCCTTCCTACTGGAACAGCGACACCTACTTCTGGTTCGGCCCGTGGAGCTTCGGCAACCAAGCCGACTGGTTCCAGTTCGGTGGCGCGTACGACTACGATAAGGGCAAGGTCACGATCGGATGGGTCGATGGACACGCCAAGGCCGTACCAACTCCGCAGCTTTGGGCTGGAGCTGACCCCACGTTGTTCTGGACGGTACAAGATGCCGACAAGTACATCTGGGGGGGCCACAAGAACTAATGAGCTTTCGGGCTCAAGTTCTTGCAATCGTTCTGCTGACGGTCGCCGCTCTGGCGGCGACCGGATGTCAAGGTGGCGAAAACTTTGACGAAAACTACAAGCAGGAAACCACCACCACCAAAGAGCAGCGAGATGCAGCAATGGCAACCAAGGACACCGCAAAGGGTCCGATCCAGCTAGATCCCGCAACCGGCGAACCAAAGCAGCGAGCAGCGGAACCCGGCACCTTGAAAGTTCCGGGCAAAGGCGGCAACTAGCCAGCCTTTGTCGGAGCCAATGGTCTGGAATCTTCGAAAGAGATTCCAGACCATTTTTTTGCGTCACCTTTGTTTCGGAGAAGGTTGCTTTGAAGCGATTGCCGCAACCATTTACGCGCCGGTAGGCTAATCTCTAGGTATCGAAACGCCGTTTTTTGATCGGGACCGGATGCTGGAGAAGGCAGTTCACCTGGCAGATTCGGCAGGCTGGAAGCTAGAAGCGTTAGATCAAGCGCTGCGCTCCGCCGCGGACCCCGATACCGCGCTGGTGAGTCTAGACCGGTGGCTCGTTGCCACCGGCAACATCCGGATGAATGCCGAAGAGCTCGCGGCTCGTCCGGAGGGCTGGGCGCGATTAGCGAACCTGCTGGGCGCCAGCCAACCCATGGCCGAATGCCTCGTCCAAAACCCCGAATTTGCCCACCTCGTCCTTTTCCCGTCCTCCGAAGACGCTGAACGGGAAGGTAACAAACTCCTCGCCAACGCCCCGTCCTACTCCTATCGCCTCGATCGCCTGCGCTACCTCAAACAGCGGGAAACCGTAAAAATCGTGGATCGCGATTTGGCGGGGATTACTTCGCCCGCCGAAACTTGGCGCGCCCTCAGCGATATTGCGGACGTGATTCTTCGCCTGACTTACCGAATTGCGTGGGAACAGCATTCGCTGATGCGTGGGCTGCAATATCCGTGCCCGGTCGGCATCGTCGCCTTTGGCAAGCACGGTGGCCAGGAGCTCAACTACAACTCCGACATTGACCTTTGCTACGTCGTCCAAGACGGCCTGTCCGAGACCGAGGAGAGAGAATCCCTCCGCTTTGCCGAAGCCTTCGGCCGGGCCATCACCGAACGGATGGGACGCGGGATTCTGTACCGTCTCGATTTCCGCCTTCGCCCCTACGGTACGTCCGGGTCTCTCGTGCCCAGCATGCGGGCTACCGAAAGCTACTACGAGCGCTACGCCGAACCCTGGGAAGCCATGGCTCTCATCCGCAGTCGATACGTCCTCGGCCCGCCCGAACTTTCCGCCCGCTGGGATGCCCTCCGCACGGCCTACGCCTTCCCCAGCCGCACCAGCGAGGGAACGGTCGACAGTTTCCGCGCACTTCGACTCCGAATCGAAGCCGAAGCCCCGGCCGACGATATCAAACGCGGCTTCGGCGGCATTCGTGATCCCGAATTCGCGACCCAGCTCATCCAGCTCATCAATGGCGGTGCCCATCCCGAACTTCGAGGGCGCGACACGCTCACGGCGATGGCCGCAATCCGCGCCGTCGGTATTCCCTTCTCTCCCGCCCTCACCGACGGTTACGTATCACTACGTCGCCTCGAGCACTACCTCCAGCTCCGCAACGATTCCCAAACCCACCGCATTCCGCCGGATCGACGAGAAAAGACCGCCATTGCTCGCCTGATGGGTTGGCCGGAAAATGAACTCGACGGAGAATCTGCCGCCCTCCGCTCCAAGGTCCGCATCGGGTACTTGGCCACCGTGGGGGAGGTACTGTTGCCGCCACCGGCACCTTACGCATTTTCCCCATTCGAAGAAGGCGTGGTCAATGAGTGGTTTTACCGACTGCCAGACGGCGCCGTATTCCGGCATCAGCTAGATCGGAACCGAGACAGTGGCGAGCGGGTGGCGCGGATCGCCCGCGTCGCTCCCCGCCTGGCAACCCTCCTCTCCGAACAAGTAGCGGTTACGGAACTGGTCCTGAGTGGCGAAATTTTGGAAGTGCCTCCCGCCAGTCGCACCGTGAACCGCGCTAACTACCTGCGCAACTGCAGCTTGGCCCTGGCGTATGAAGTCCTGAATCGCGGATTGGGCTTTGAAACCGAGGATTCGCTAGAAGAAACGTTGACCGAATTCGCCGACGCGGTGATCCTATCGACGGCGAAGGAATGCGGCCTCGATGCCCAGATCTACGGACTCGGCAGCCTTGGAAATCGCCTGATGGCTCCGAATTCGGATGCCGATTTGCTGTTTTTGGCGGCCCCCGCCCACCGTGAGGAGGCAGAGCGGGCTGCCAGCGGCTTTTTACGAACGCTCCGCGAGGCCAGCCTGTTGTCGGTGGATTTGCGGCTACGTCCGGACGGCGGTAAGGGCCTCTTGGTACGCACCCCGGCCGCACTTCGTTACTATTCGGACACCGACATGGACCCCTGGGAGCGATTCGCGCTCGGGCACGCACGTCCGCTTAACGAATGCGCCGACGTGGCCTTGGTATACGAGGTGGCCTACGCAGGTCTTTCAGACAGCGACGTCGCCAGTCTCGCGGATATGAAGCGGCGGATCGAAACGGAACGGGTGGAATTTCAGCACGGAAGTCGAAACGTCAAACTCGGCCCGGGCGGTCTCCTGGATATCGAATGGCTGGTACACCTTTGCGAGATGCGCTACGTCACCGCCATGGACGTCGGTCCGGGCAAACGGTTTTCGGATCGCATCTTAAGCCTCAGTCGGGCCGGACTCATGAACGCCCTGGAAACGGACGCCCTCTTGCAGGCCCACCGCTGGCTGCTGGATCTACGCGTGGCGATTTGGCTACAAGGCTCGGATGGGGACGTTCTGCCCGAAAACCCCGACCGACTTGACCGAATTGCGGAGTTCATGGGCGACAATAACGGGAACGCTACGCTGGCGAAACATGCCGAGACGGTAAGTATGGTGAGAAGGTTATACGAAATGGCGTGGGAGATTTTGGCGCGATGAGCGTGGAGACCCAGTTGGCGGTGCTCGGCGTTTGCGCGTACTTTCTGGGAAGCATCCCGGTGGGTGTGTTGGCCGCGAGGGCAAAAGGAATCGATCTCACCCAAGTTGGCAGTGGAAATGTCGGCGCTACCAACGTCAATCGTGCGCTGGGCAAACAGTGGGGCATCGCGGTCTTCCTGCTCGACATGCTGAAGGGCCTCGTTCCCACCCTATCCGCGCGATATCTGGTGACCACCGATGTCGGCAGCGTTCAACCGCAAGCGGTCTGGATTCTCATCGGCATCCTCGCCGTGTTTGGCCATACGAAAAGCATTTTTCTACGTTTTAAGGGTGGCAAAGGCATTTCCACCAGTTTGGGAGTTTGTCTCGGCGCGGCTCCCCTCGTCGCCGCCGCCGCCTTTGCGTTCTTCGTCCTCGTGTTGGCAACCACCCGCTACATGTCGGTGGCCAGCATGTTCGCAGTGGCCAGCTCCATCATATTTGCGTTGCTCATTCCGGGACAATCCCAACAGATCATCCCATTATTCGCGTTACTGACGGTCGCGGTAATCGTCCTTCACCGTAATAATATCGGTCGGCTCCGCGCCGGAACCGAGCCAAAATTTGCGTTTGTGAGCAAGAAAATATAGATGGAAGTCGTCGCCTTCTTAAGTGGTTGCATGATCTGGATCCCGATCACCATCATGGTGGTTTCTTTGGTCCATTGGCTCATCGCGGGCGAAGTAGATCTGATTTCCGGACTATCGGGAATTTGGTTTTGCATCTGGCTGGGATTCATCGCACTGCGGCCGCCCGATCCCGTTTATTCCCCATTGGTTCTGGTTGTCGCCATTGCTACCTGCATCGCCTATCCATTTGTAAGGCAAGGCATGATCCAGCGGGAGCATCGGAAAATTGAAATTAGTGAGCTGGAGCGCGCCTACGATTCCCTGACGCAGCGACGCGATAATCCGATTGCTACCTTTAGAATCGCATGCCAACTCTACACCCTAGGTTTTCCGGGTCACGCCCTGAAAATTGCCGAAACCGCCCTAACCCGCATGCCCGTGGCGACCTTCCGAAACGAGCACATGAAAGTCAAGAATTGGCAATCCGTGCGTATCGATCCCGTGCAGTTTCAGGCTTTACCGTGTCCTGATTGCGGAACCGCCAACGATCCCGGGTTGGTTTTTTGCCAACAATGCCAAAAGCCATATCTCCTTAATCGTCTCCGGGGCGGCTTCTTCCGGGGCACAAGCGGCAAAAAGGTTCTCGCTGGTTGGGGCGCCTTGGTCACCCTTTGTCTGGTGCTACCGCTGACCAGCTCGCTGCCTCCGGCCGCCGCCATCGTAACCATTGTCGTTTCTTTCGGACTCGCCGCAGCGGCTCTCATCGTTGCGTTTCGTCCTTTGGTGACTACCTAATGCGGTTAGACCGGTACGTGATTCGCGAGATGATCGTGCCGTTCCTGATCGGGACCGTGGCCGTCGTGCTGATGTTTCAGATCAACGCCTATATGTTCATGGCGAAGACCTACAACCTGGAACGCATCCCTCTCACTGCGATCATCCAGTACATCATGTTTAAGACCCCGGAGTACATGAAGATGACGCTGCCGGTGGGAACCTCCCTTGCCGCCGCATTAACGATCACCCGAATCGCCCGCGACAGCGAACTGACGGCTATGCGCGCGGCCGGTGCACGAATTCTTCGTGTGGTGGCGCCGGTCGCGGCATTTGGTTTTTTGGTCGCCGTCGGCAATTTTCTCTTGGTCGAACGGGTTATTCCGGAGGCAACGCGGAGAGCCAACGTCATCCTCATGCAGGCCGGTGTCATGGCGCTGGACCGAAGCACCATGGAAAGCAACGCCCTCATCAAACTGGGGCAATACTCCGCATCCTTCGGCTCCGTGAAGCGCGTCGGCGACTTCAAATTGGTTATCGACGACGTAACCCTTTTCGAGCATCCGGAAGCGGGCATGACCGTCGTCATCACGGCCGACCAAGCGACGTACGATCGCGGCGTGTGGAACTTTAGCGGTGGGTATTACTGGCAGTTGCGGAAAGGCGAGCTCTATTTAGCGGAACCGCGAGGGGCTTTCACCGTTAATCAAAAGATCGTGGTGGATTCGTTGTTTGGCTCGGGCGAACGAGAAGAACGCTCCATCCAACAACTCGAAGAGAAAATTCGCAGTAGCCAAAAGATCGGGATCAATGTGAAAGAGGACGAGATTGAACTTCAAAGCCGCTTCAGTGTCCCGGCTGCATGTCTCGTTTTTTCGGTGGTCAGCCCCATTTTCGGCGTCATTTTTGCCCGTTCTGGCGGATTCACCGGCGTACTTGTGAGCTTCGTGGTGGTCCTGCTCTACTACAACGCATTCGTGGTGAGCACCCAAATTTTGGGCAAATTTAGTTGGTGCCCCGTCTGGTTTGCGGCTTGGTCCCCCAATCTCGCGTTCGTGATTTTAGGTCTGATCGCACTTCGAAGGTTGGAATGAAGCAATCGGTCGGCATTGCAACGATTGCGGCCCTCGCCATGGCCGTAGTCGCGCCCGCCCAGATCTTGCCGCTTTACCGAGGCATGGTCTCCACGATTCAACAACGTCCGGATAACCCATTGGAGCCGTCTCTGTCCCGCCCGGAGATCCGGACCGGCGGCCTTCCCGCTCCGGTCGGCACGGGTAACGATCTCGAAATCATTCGCGGCGACAACTACCGGCGGGATGGAGATAAGGTGACCCTTGAGGGCGGCGTCGAGTTTATTTACCGTGGGTACCGAACCCTCGCAGACCGGGCCGAAGGTGATCTAGGAACCGAGATCTTTACTTTGATCGGCAACGTAAAGGTAATTGGCACCGATGCCACCACCGTCGAAGGCACCACGGTCGAAATTGATTACCGAAACCGCACCTTTCGTGCCATCGACTCGCGGGCAATCCTGCCGCCCGCATTCTTTGGGAATCGCGCGAAGGCTCCCGTTTACACCTTTGGCGGAACCACCTCGGGGACCGAAAAGCGGGTGTTTGGAATCGACTCGCGGTTCACCACGTGCGAGTACGAACAGCCGCATTTCGACATCGAATCCTCCTCTACCGATTATCGGCCCGGTAAGCGAATCATCTTTCGGAACGCTCGGGTTCAGCTTTTTGGGCATACCATCTTCAGTCTTCCGTTTCTGAGTATCCCCCTAGATTCCCGGCGGCCCAAATACCTGCCCGAGTTTGGATACAGCGCCGACGAAGGCTATTACGTCAAGGCTCGGTACGGCATTCCCCTCCGAGATGGCTCGGTTTTTGACAGCCGATTAGATCTGATGACCCGCCTCGGCGTGGGTTTCGGCGGTGATTACGCTTACCAAAAAGAGGCATTTTCCGGCACTGCCTCCTTGTACAAGATCATCGGAAAATCGGATGCGATCGTCCTGAATAACACCCATCAACAGCAGTTTAAGTGGGGCACTCTCGGGATTGATAACTCATACCAGCGGGACTACTACCTAACGTCTCCGGATAGCACACTTTTATCCACGCGTATTCAAGCTGGCATCCCGCAAGGCAGTGCCAACACAAATCTCACCTACAACCGCTACAGCAGTGACTTCTCCGGATCCCGTAGCGTTAACCAGACGTTCTCCGTCAACGACAATCGAGCCATCGGAAAGTTCCAGACAAATTTTGATATCACTTACCAAGACAACTTTAATCAGTATCCCGGCTCGACCGACTATTCGCAGAAGTCGATTGACTTTCGGGCACGAGGAACTCAAGACCTTAAGCAAGCAAATTTAGCCGTCGAATACACGCGCACCATTCCGGTTGGCGATACCGCCAATTTTTATTCCGGAGGTGATAAGACGCCCGTGGTGACACTATCAAGCGATGCCATGCGCCTGTTTGGCCCCAAGGCTTCGCAGAGCCTTGGCCTGCGTACCAATTTAAGCGTCGGCGAGTTTGGCGATCTCCAAAGTAACCGTGTCCAACGCTACGCCTTTGATGTTGACGTCAACAAACCGGATCGTTCGGACAATCGTTTCAAGGCTGACTATCAGGCATCCTTCAAACAGGGACTTTATAGCGACGACACCGCCCAATACACCGTAGGCGGTGGGCTTAACTTGAAATACCGGTTAGGAACCAATACGTCGGCAAATGTTCGGTACCAATACCTGCGTCCAGAGGGATATTCTCCGGTCAGCATCGACCGCGCGGGGAACTACCACTTAGCCACCACGGATATCTCGGTACGTCCGCAGAAGTATGTTCTTCTTGCCGCCCAAACCGGTTACGATTTCAACCGGGCCAAAACCAACAATGAAGCATGGCAACAGCTTGGGCTCCGCGCCGAGTTCAATCCCGCCGGATACTTTGGGATGCGAGCCCTCGCCACGTACGACACCATATCAAAACTTTGGAGCAGCGTAAGAATCGACAGCACGTACATTCCGGGGGCCACCTTCATGAGCGTTGGCGCCAGATACGATGGAATCCGCGGCGCTTGGTCCAACCTAGATCTATTTCTTAACAGCCTGAAAGTTGGAAGAACTCGTTTTAGTGCCTCCGCAAGTTATAACGGCTTCACGAAGCAGGTGGACGGTTACCAGGTGAATGCCATCTACGATCTTCACGAGGCAGATGCCATTATCACAGTAAGTGAGTTCAGGACCGGTTTCCGTCCCGGGAGGGAGATAAGTTTCTTTATCCGCTTAAAGGCTTTCCCAACCGATACTCTGTTCGGGATTGGTCGTCAGGGGCAACCATTGACCACTTCCGTTGGGAGAAATTTCTAGGATTTAAATCGCCAAGTTCCGCGCCGACCGTCGGTCACCCAAACTGGGCGGAGAGTTTCGGAAATTTAGCGAAAACCCCTTCTTCATCCCACTGCTCCCCCACGGGATTGTCGTCCGGAAAAATTTCGAAACCATCGCGCGGGTCAGGCACACCCCGCTCTTCTAACAGCTCCAGCGCCGCGTACTCCAGTGCTTCATTCTCAAAATCATCGTCCGCCGCGGCGAATTTTCCAAGATCGTCGGGAGATCTCAAGGCGGTTTCGTAGGCATCTTGCCCTCGTCCGATGATCCAAGAACGAAAATAGTGGAATCCATCATCGCTCATGCCTCCTGCCATCACATATCCCGCCCCCCAAATTTCCCAGCGGTTTAGATCGATGAGCTTCTGATTAAAATCCCGGCTGAATGCAACAATCTCATCGCTCGATCGCTTCGCCAAGATGGAATAAAGCTTGATCGGCTTCCCTTCCGATTCCTTAACTATCTCCCAGAAATCCATCGACACTTATGCTAACTCTACGAGTGACCATGGCGCAATATGGGTTAGCGACGGGCCGGTAGGTAGACGCGGAACCGCGATCCCTGCCCTAATTGGCTGTCAACTTCAATCGTGCCTCCGTGGCTCTTGATAATTGCCAGCGAGATCGATAGTCCCAATCCGGTACCGCTCCCCACCGGCTTCGTAGTGAAGAAGGGATCAAAAATCTGGGCCCGAGTCGTGTTACTCATCCCAATTCCCTGGTCCACGACGTCAATTCTTACGTAAGGGCCGGTTTGAAGCCCGTGGGTTTGCTCTCCCTGGCTACGTTCAACGGTAAAGTTCGCCGCGCGCACTATAACTCCCTTAAATTGACCACTACCGTCCCGGTTCGCATCCCTGGCGTTGATGCACAAATTCGAGAAAACTTGATGTAATAAATTACTGTCGCCGACAATGTCCCGAATATCACTTGGACACTCAATCTCCATAACGTCATCCGGCCCCAGCATTGGCTCAACGTTATGCCTCAGCGTTTCGAGAAATTCGATGCACGGGATGAATCCCTCATTGACCACCATCCCGCGCGCCACGTTGAGGATTTGGTGGATCATGTCGGCCGCCCGCTTGGCATTTTTGGAGATCGCCTCCAGGGATTTTTCTTGACGGGGCGAGGTCGCACTCATCAACAACATGTCCGTCGACAGGATAATCGGCGTGAGGACATTATTAAGGTCGTGGGCAATCCCGCCCGCGAGCGTGCCGATGCTATCCAGTCGTTGCGATCTCACCAACCGCTCCTCAAGTCGTCTTCGATCGGAAATATCCGCCTCGATGCAAAGCACCGCGGAAGGGAAACCCTCTGAATCACGCACCAGCGTCCATCGTGATCCCACGATCAGCGGCTTACCAAACTTGGATGTCCGCTGAAATTCGCCGGCCCATTCGCCGGTTGTTCGGACCGATTGCATCGATTCGTCCACTCCCGAATCCCCCGCCATCAAATCCTCAAAATTAGCACCAACCGCTTCGGCCCGGGTCCAACCGTACAGGCTCTCGCTGCCCGTGTTCCAATAGGTAACCACTCCATCCAACGTTTGCACGATAATGGCGTCGTTCGCCCGGTCAAGCAAAGACGCCTGCTCCTGGATCTTACGAAGCGAGTCCTTTCGCTCAATTTCGGCCGCGGCTCGGGCCGCAAAAATTCGCAGCGCCGACACCGCAAAGTCAGCTTGAGCAACCGGTTCCCGATAGTAGAGATAAAGAAATCCGAGCAACACCTGATCGGATCCCATCAGTCGACAACCCACGAATCCTTCAGGCGTGAAGCTGATCGCTGGATCCGCGTGAGACGTTTCTTTCCCGATCGAAGAGATCGTCACGGTCTGCTCGGCGGAAAGGAGCGACGGCAACGTTCCCTCGAGGTCGAATTCAGCTACGGGTAGATGGGCCCCATCCTCCACCCCGGCTAGCGTCCGAATCCGGAGCGGATTAGTCGGCGCAAATTCGGCGGCAAATCCGGCCGACGCGCCCGTAACGCGCGTCATGCTTCCAACCAGGTTATGGAAAAACTCCGCGCCAGATGCCGCCGAAACGGATGCGGCTACCTCCAGCAGAGCGTCTTCCAATCGCTTTTGCTCGTTGCGAGACCGCAGGTTTTGAATCCCGTAGGCGAGATCCTTTGCCAGCTCAGCAAGCAGATCCACTTCGTCCGACGTAATCTTCGAAGTCGCATCGGAATACAGCACGAGCAATCCAAACGCTCGATCCGGGGACACGGCACGATCGGAAAGTGGCAAGGCTACGATGCTTCGCAGTCCGAACTCTTCTGCATTTTGTCTCCACGGGTCGATTGAAGGATCCTTAGCCGAATCCTGCGCCACCATCGGCTGTTGGCTCCGGATCGCTCTACCTGCCGGTCCCCCACCGAGCACCGAATTCTCATCCCAGGAAACGTGCAGTGTCTTCAGATAGTCCACGCAGGTTCCTGCAGACACCACGGGCACGATCGGTTTGCCTGGCTCATCCAGGGCAAATCCAATCCAGGCGAGGTTATATCCGCCAATCTCGTGGGAAAGCCGGCAGATCTCCTGCAGCAGCAGTTCCTCATTTTCCAATTGCGCCGTCGCTTCGTTGCAACGACTAATCAACTCTTTCGCACGAGTAACGCGAGCAAGCTCTTTTTCGGCTCGAATCCGCTCCGTGACGTCGTTCACCAACACCATCCGCGCCGGTCGGCCACCAAAATCGATGAGGTCGGTGTAGACGTCAACGTCAATAATCTCGCCGCCCCGCTTAATGTTTTGCAGCTTGTAAACGCGACGACCGGGTTCGCGAGCAGCCGCTACCATATCCCGCAGCCGTCTCCGAGCGTCGGGCGCCGTGACATCCATAAGGGTGAGATTCAAAAACTCTTCTTTGGAATACCCATAGTGCCGAATCGCCGCCTGGTTGATCGCAATGATACGAAACGTCTCGAGATCGTAAACGCACATGGGTTGCGGCCCATTTTCAAACAGGTTCTGATACTGCGCCGCTGATTCCGCGAGCTTTTGCCCCGCCAAACGCAGCTCTTCCTCGACCAGCTTCCGTTCGGTTACGTCTCTCTCAATCGCGACCCAGTGCGTATACCAGCCATCTTCGTTCGCAATGGGAACGATGCTCATTTCCAGCCAAAACGGCTCGCCACTCTTGGTGTAATTGACAACTTCCGCCCGAACCGGTTCCCAATTTTGAAGTGCCGTTCGAATTCGATCCAACTCCGCGCGGTCAGTGAGCGGTCCCTGAAGCAACCGTGGCGTCTCCCCGATGATTTCTTCAAGCTCGTAGCCGGTGCGGTTAAGGAAAGCGTCGTTCACAAACACGACCCGCGGCCCCGGGCTAGAAATCGGCTCCGCTTCCGTGGTCACGACCATGTCATTCGCCGTTGCCACCGCACTCTCCAAAAGGCGCAATTGTTGGCGACAGTTACGCTCGTCCGTTACATCTCGAATGTAAATCGTGAGCTGATCGGGTGAAGGGCAGGCTCGGGCCGCGATCCAGCAGTCTCCTGGCTCGTAGTACTGTTCGTACTCGACGACGACTTGCTCTCACATTGCCCGTCGGCAAGCCGTGAAGCCGATCGGATTATCCTCCTCGGAGAAGATTTCGTTGATCCGGCGGCCCTCAATCTGCTCCCTCGGAAGCTGAAGCATCTCGACCATCCGCTTGTTTGTGTGAACGACGTACTCTTCCTTGTTTATTGCGATGAACGCTTCCGAGAGGTTTTCCAGCGTCGCCTGGAGTTGTTCGCTCGCATCGTGGCGACTGAGTGCCGCCGAAATCTCCGACGAGACCTCGTCGGCCAACGAAAGGATGCTGTGAAGTTTCCCGTCTGCGTCTCGCCGAATCGTGTTGTGCCAGATGCAGTACCGTAGTCGGCCAGCCTTGTCATAGTTGCGGTTATAGCAATTACAGCTGTCCGTCTGTTCATTGACCAAAGTTCCGATGACCTCTTCGACTTTCGCTCGGTCACCTTCATATATAAACTTGAAGTCGTCAAACTGCAGCCCCCGCACTTCCGCCTCGGACCATCCAAAAATCTCCTCCGCCCGCCGGGACCATCGAATGATTCGATGGTTTTCATCCCACTGGACCAACGCCAATGACGAGCGCTCCAAGCGAAATCCAAGGTCAGGGTTACCTACCCAGTCGGATTCCTTTAGTTGGGCTTCCACGGTATAGGTCACATCGGACACCACCCCGAAAAGCTCTCCTGCCTCCGACCCACTCCCGGTAATCCGAAGATACATCGGGCGTGAACTGTCTTCGTTTGCCGCGACCAAAAGTTCGAATTGGGTGCCTTGAAGGCGCAGGGCATGGAATGCGTTCCACAACGCCCGCCGGTCCCGCGGCCGAAGGTTCCGAAACCAGGATCGCCACCCGCCCTCTACCGTGAGACGCGGTTGCCTTTCCGATTCAAGCGAATCTGCCGGCACCGAAAAAGCCCAGGTATAGATGCCTGCCGCCTGAAGGGCAGCCGGATTGGAATAACTAGAATCGACCGGTTTGTTCATGGGCGACAAATCTCAGAAACGAGGGTTCGGACGGAAAAATTCAGTAGGGAAAGTCGAGCAAACGCTACGATCGACCCAGAGTTTGTTGAACGACCGCCAATATCTGTGCACGGTCAAACGGCTTCGCCAGGGTTGCGCACGCGCCGAACTGGGCGGCAATCTGGAGGTAATTATCCGCGCTCACCCGGCCCCCACCGGACATGGCAATGATCCGAAAATCCGGCATCTTTCGATGCACAACCCGTATGGTTTCAATCCCTTCCGTCACCGGCATGATGAGGTCAATCAGCATCAAGTCAAACGGATGGGTTTCGATCAGGCGAAGCGCCACTTGTCCGTTTTCCGCCTGCATCACCTCAAAACCCTCGTACTCGAGAATTTCTGCAACCGAATTTCGGATTGCCTCCTCATCGTCTACCACCAGGATCTTAGTCATTAAGCACCACGTCCGCTATCCAATCATGAAATCATAAACTACAGAAGCGAGGAATGTAAGTACTTGCAACCATAAACGGTTTTCCTTAACTATCGGCCCTTCCAACCCGTAGTATGCACCGAGATGCCTACCAACTTTCTCGCCGCCATCGGAAGTCTTCGAGCGCAGTGGCAACGAGCCGTCTTGAGCGCCACGGGAATCATGGTCGGAGTCACCGCTATCATCCTCTTGGTAAGCATCGCTACCGGCGTACAGAAGGATATTTCAGAGCAAGTCTCCGAGCTAGGGGTCAATGTGTTGGTCGTCATTCCGGGCCGGATCGGTGAGAGCATGTCGTTCAACCCAAATTTCGGCGGGATGAGCTACCTCCAAGAGGGCGACGCCACCACCGCCAAATCGGTGGATGGCGTGCTAGACGCCATTCCATTTACCTTCGTCGGCGGCGGATTGCGTAACGGAAAGAAGATCGCATCTAGCCTGCTAGTAGCTACTGAGCCTGCTTGGTTTACCATGCGCCCCACCAACTTCGAAGAAGGGCGTGCGCTGCAAGAGAACGATACCAACGTGATCGTCATTGGATCGGTTGCTAAAAATGAACTGTTTGGAGCCAAGGGCTCTGCCATCGGAAAAGAAGTCACGATCAACGGCTCCCCTTACCGGGTGGTTGGCGTAACGACCGACCGCAAAAGTGAGCAATCCCTCTTCAGCATGGGTTCGCTCCAAAACCTGGTTTACGTCCCGTTTGGGTACTTCAAGTCCAAGGTAGCGAACCTTCAGGTCGACCGGATCATGATCCACGTCAAGCCTGATGCCGAACCAAAAGCACTTATCAAGAAGTTGGATGCGCAACTATCCAAGCGTTTAGATCGCCAGCAGTTCCAAGTTCTAACCCAGGAAGATTTGCTCGGATTAGTCTACAAACTCATGAGCATCCTGACTTGGCTACTCACCGGGCTCACTAGCATTGGACTCTTCGTCGGCGGCGTTGGCATCATGACCGTCATGCTCATGTCGGTAAACGAACGGAGCGTAGAAATTGGAATCCGCAAAGCGACCGGTGCCAAACGATCTGACATTTTTAAGCAGTTCCTCATGGAGGCGGCCACTCTTTCTCTGCTGGGAGGCGGCATTGGGTTGGCGTTCAGCGGGCTCGTCTGCGCGGCTCTAACCGCCTACACCCCGGTAAAACCGCTGATCACCGTCGGCATCGTCGCCATGGCCATCTCTGTTAGCCTGGCCGTTGGGTGCATCTTTGGGCTCATTCCGGCGATGAACGCGGCCCGAAAAGATCCGGTCGGTGCCCTTCGGTCGCAATAGGCCGAGACGCACGGCTACCGCTTGCGGTATTCTAGACAAACGCCCGGACGTAGCTCAATGGATAGAGCATCAGTCTTCGGAACTGAGGGTTGGGGGTTCGAGTCCCTTCGTCCGGGCCATTTTTACGTCTTCTTGCGATTCTTAAGCCAGTCGAAGACACAACCCGCCGATCGTTTTACCGGTGCCCACTGAGGGTCAAACGTGGTGGCCTTTTCGCCCAGTTCGTTTGCCATCCGCACGTTCATTTCTTGCAAAATGTCACGGCTGTACCCTGGCCACATTTGCACCACTTTCCCCTCCTTGCTCACCAAGGCCGAGAAAGCGGAATTCGTAGCCCCGTACGCCGCCATGATCTGTTGCTGAGGATCCGGCACGATGGGGTGTTCAACCAGTAGGTCTGTAGACCACTGCCGCGCTTCCTTTTCGCCCTTGTCAATTACTCCGACAAAGTCGATCTTGCCCTTATACTTCCGCGCCAGACTCTTGAACAGCGGTTCCACTTCAAAACTGCACGGACAGCCGTCCTTAATGAAATAGACAAACTGAGGGCGACTTAGCGTCCCGGCGATGTCAACTTTCTCCCCCAGATAGTCCGCGGTTGCAAAATGCGGTGCCGTTTTCCTCTGCCAAGATCCCGCCAGCAAATCCATCGCGGCGGTCACCACGTGCCGCGGCTCCTTGCTAATGAGCGATTCGTTTTGAACCTGGGGAGATTGCGCGACGTAGGCTAACAGCGCTCCGCCCGCCGCCAGTGCAATCGAAGCCGAAATAATCACCGTTCGAAGCTTCACCTAAATATTGTGCTTCAATACGGACGTGCGGAGCCTTCGGACCCAGTTGCTAATGAGTCACGTGATCCTTGTCGTGATCACCGGAACGCTGTTGCTCGGTGCCACGTTAAGCTTCTTCTCCATCCGCAATAACATTACGGGCGTACTCACCAAAAACTTCCCTTCCATCCGGCTGGCAAACGATATTTCGGAAGACTTGGAAATTCATCGTTCTGCCCTCATGGCGTTTTCAGCCAGAAATTTTCCCGAAGCGGAAGACCAGTCTCGGGCGAGTCTGGCTCGCCTGGAATCGAACATCCGTCAGCTACTCCCAACTCTAGAAGAGACAGACGAGCAAGCCGCTGGCCAAAATCTCGTAACCGAATTTGCGGTCTATAAATCCCGCGCCGCGAATCTCATCGAGGCCAGCCAACTCAGCCTTCAACCGGGCTTCACCGAAAGTGTCCGCCGGGATCTATTTCCCATGGTGGACAGCATGAAGCAGTACGCCCACCAGATTGCGTCCCTCAACCGCACTGCCGTCGAAAACGAGAATGACCGAGCGCGCGATGCGGCAGGCCGATTTTCTATGATCGGCATTGCTGCCACCGTTTTCGCTCTCGGCGCCGCGATCCTGTTAGCTCTGCACATCACTCGTGCCGCCCTGACCCCGCTGGCCATCATCGCCAAGCACGCCTCGAAGCTTGGATCGGGGGACCTCAGCGCCAAACTCGAACTACCTCGGCGCGACGAAATTGGCGAACTCGCCGATAGCTTCAACGAAATGGCAAACCGTCTGGCCAGCCTGAAGGGCCAGGCGGCACGTCGACTTGAACGAGCCCAACGGCTTTCCGACGCCGCCATCAACTCTCTGTACGATCCCGTGATCGTCGTCGATTCCAAACAGCGAATCGTAAATCTCAATGCGGCCGGCATCCAGATCTTCGGCGCGGTCCCTACGTCGCCGCGCGTAAGCCTTTCCGAACACATTTCCGACCACCGCATTGTCCGTGCCATCGACGACGCCGTCGACGAGGGCCGAGTGTCGGCCTCGGAAGACGACACCGGTTTCACCAAGCTCACCTCCGCGGGATTCGAGCGCACCTACCGCATCCGGGCGACCCCGATGCGCAGCGAAGATAACGAACTCCTCGGCGCCGTCGCCGTACTAGAAGACGTCACCCATCTGCGGGAGGTTGATGCAATGAAAACCGAATTCATCGGCGTCGCAGCCCACGAATTAAGAACCCCGGTGGCATCGCTATTGCTGGCCACCGATCTCCTCATGGAAGGAGCCGTGGGAGAACTGAATGAGGGCCAGAAAGAGATGATCGAAGTCCAGCGAGAAGACCTCTACCGCCTGGAAAAGCTCACCCGGGACCTGCTTGACGTCACCCGATTGGAAAAGGGCACGATGAAAATGTCGCTAGAGGTGTTTCCGGTGAAGAAAATGGTGGAAATGGTTCAGCGCGAACTCGCTGGCTCCGCCGAAACCAGCGGCGTAGTCCTGATATCTTCGGCAGACGCCGACGTCGGCAATGTCCGGGTCGATCGGCTCCAGATCGAACGTGTGCTTTTGAACCTTGCGTCCAACGGAATCCGACATACCCCGAAGGGCGGTACCGTAGAAATTCGGGCGTCACGGGATAAGAATCAAGTATCTTTCCAAGTGAGTGATACCGGGGAAGGCATTCCGGCGGATTACCTTGAACGAATCTTTGAACGATTCGTCCAAGTTCCGGGTGCCACGCAAGGCGGCGCTGGCTTGGGCCTGAGTATCGCGCAGAAGATCGTTAAGAATCATGGTGGAGATATGAAAGTGGAAAGCGAACTTGGCAAAGGTTCGATCTTTACATTCACGCTTCCGGCAGAATCGGCGCCGGAGGCAGAACCTGCCACCATTCAAAACGTCGATGGCACCTCAAACGCATTAGGTTAAACCGCCGCATGATGCAACGAATTCTAATCATTGATGACGAATGCAACATCCGCATGATGATGCGGGTTGCGTTGCGACATTCAGGTTTTGACGTATCCGTCGCGGCCGACGGTCCGGAGGGCCTCGAAGTTTTCGGCGACGGCTCGAATTTCGATCTCGTGCTTCTCGACCAACGGATGCCCAACATGCCCGGTATCGAAGTACAGCGCGAAATCTCTCGGCGAAGCCCGCACACTCGGGTCGTGGTAATGACCGCGTTTGGAACGCTCGACCTGGCGATGCAGGCCGTTGAAGCCGGTGCCCAAGATTTTGTCCGCAAGCCATTCACGGCCGATATCCTGCGCAACGCCGTTCGCAGTGCCTTGGTAAAGGGCCCCCTTTCCGCGACGAGTCCCTCGCCGTCCCCTTCCATTTGCGCGCTGTTTGATCGAGCCACCATCAACGGCTTTTCGTACGAATATGATTTGGAAGCCGTCAATTCTGCCGGCGACATAGCCGTCGGATACCAGGTCCGATTTGGCCTTGACCCCGCGGTCCCCGTGTCGGTCATCATCACCGCGGGGGCGCAGCAATTGGCCGCCTCGCATTTAATCACGGGACACTGTCCGGGTGGCCTTGAGTTTTGGCGGGCATTGGCGCAAGAAGCGCTCGCTTCGCAGCTTTGGAACGAAGCGGGATTACCTGCTGACGGAGAAATACTAGTGAATGAGTTGAATATGCACTTGGTAAAGTGGCTTGAATCGGTAAAAATGACGACCCTGGTGACCGCCTAAGCTATGCCACACCGACCTCTCACCGACGCCGCTGGCAACCAACGTGGTCGTCACAAGATTTTCATGGGCTACGCCCCCGGTTGCGGCAAAACCTTTGCCCTGCTAGACGAGGCTCAACGCCGTAACCAGCGCGGGCAAGATGTTGTCATCGGTCACATGGATAGCTATGGCCGCCGACAAACCGAGGAAATCGGTTCGAGTTTCACCGTTATTCCCAATACTTCGAACGGAGATCTCGATGTCGAAGCCATCATCGCCCGCATGCCGGGCGTCGTCATCGTCGATGAACTCGCCCACGTGAACGCACCGGGCAGCCGATTTCAAAACCGTTGGGAAGACATTGAGTATCTGCTGGACCACGGAATCAGCGTTCTTTCCACCATCACCATCTATCAGCTCGAAAGCCTGAATGATCAGGTTTTTGACATCTCGGGAGTTCGCATTCCCAATACCGTTCCCGACCGCGTGCTTCACGAAGCCGACGAGGTTGAGATCGTGGACGTGACTCCGCAAGCGCTCCTTAACCGACTCAAGCGCGGAGACATTTACACGAACGGCAAGCCGCCGTCCGACATTGCTCCCATCTTCGACGAAGCCGTGCTGAGTGCCTTTCGTGAAATCTCCCTCCGAGAAGCCGCGGGCCGAGTGGATGAAGACTTGGTTGAATACCGCCGCGACAAGCGAATCGAAAAACCCTGGGCCGCGAAAGATCGCGTCATGATCTGCATCAGCCCCACCCGATCTTCCCTCCGACTTATTCGGCGAGGCTGGCGTATGGGTCAGCGAATGCACGGGGATGTCATCGCCGTACACGTGAAAGACGGCACCAGCGAAAGCGAATCCGCCAAGAAGATCCTTGCCGATGACCTGAAATTGGCCTCCAAGCTGGGGTTGGAAACTGTGACGCTCGAGGGAGCCTTGGCGCCCACGATCATTAAATTTGCCAAAGATCGAAACGTCACGGCCGTCATCCTCGGTCACCCGGAACGGAGCCGATTGCAGGAGATCATGAAGCCAAGCATCCTCAGCGAGCTAGCTCGGGAATTGAGAACGGTCGACATCATCGTTGTATCCACCGAAGTTGAATCTCAACACTAATTAGCGATACCGATCCGCCTTTTAATGCGCTAACCTTATGGCGCATGGCTGGTCACGTCCCTTCTCGGTGGAATTCTGAAGTTGCCCCAACCGACCCGGTAGATTTGCTGGTTTACGCCTCCAATCTGCTGGGCAGCGATCCCCGAATCACTAACTTCGGGGGTGGAAACACCTCTCTTAAAGCATCCGCCATCGATCCGTTGACCGGAGACGCTACGGAAGTGCTTTGGGTGAAGGGATCGGGCGGAGACCTCGGGTCGGCGAAAAGAGCTGGGTTTGCCTCGCTCTATCAGGCAAAATTTCTGGGGCTAGAAAAGCGTTATCGAGATGCTGGGCTCCACGAAGATGAGATGGTGCCGCTCTATTCGCAATGCACCTTTAACCTCAATCCGGCTGCTCCCAGTATCGACACCCCCCTTCACGGTCTCGTCCCGGCTGTCGCCGTAAGCCACATGCACAGCGATGCCGTCATCAGCATCGCCGCCGCCGAAAATGGAGAAGCCCTCACTCGCGAATGCTACGGCGAGGAAATGTTCTGGCTGCCGTGGAAGCGCCCCGGATTTGACCTCGGCCTGATGCTGCGAGACGGCATTCGCGCCAACCCCAAAGCCAACAGCGCCATGATGGGGTCTCACGGCTTCATCTGCTGGGCCGACACCTGGCAGGAATGCTACGAACTCACCCTCAAGCTAATCAATCAGGCCGTCGATTTCATCGCCGCCCGCGAAACGACATCCGGCTTCGGTGAAAAAATCTCCGTACCGGAAGTGGATGCCGATGCCGAACTCGCGCGACTCCTTCCGCTCCTACGCGGAAAGGTGACTTACAACGGCCTCCGGCTGATCGCCAACGTAGACCGATCCGAACCGGTTCTGGACTTTCTGAGCCGCGAGAAAGCCGCTCAACTCATCGATCTCGGAACCAGTTGCCCCGATCATTTCCTGCGTACCAAGATTCGGCCGGTTGTGATTCCCGCCGGGGCTGACGAGGCCACCGTGGATGCCGCCCTCGCCGAATTCCGGACCCGCTACGCCGCCTACTACGATCGCTGCAAACACGCAGACAGCCCCGCCATGCGAAATCCGAATCCGAGCGTGGTGCTCATTCCCGGCGTCGGCATGGTCAGCTTCAACAAAACCGCCAAAGAAGCTCGCGTTACCGGCGAATTCTATCGCAACGCCATCGAGGTCATGCGCGGCGCCGAAGTCATCTCCCGCTACACCGCCCTCCCCGAACAAGAGGCCTTCAACATCGAGTACTGGCTGCTCGAAGAAGCAAAGCTGAAGCGGATGCCGCCGGAAAAGGAACTTGCCCGCAAGATCGTCCTCCTCATCGGCGCCGGACCCGGTATCGGAATGAGTGTCGCCACTCGGTTACTCGATGCAGACGCCACCGTCATCGTGGCCGATCTCAAGCCCGATCTGGTCGCTACTGCCGTTGAATCGCTTTCCGCCACCTACGGTTCTGACCAAGTCCACGGCGTCACGCTCGACATCACCGACCGGGCCAGCGTTCAAGCCGCGCTCAAACAATGCGTCCTCCGATTCGGCGGCCTCGATGCTGTCGTCAACATCGCCGCCGTCTTCTTTGCGCCGGATACCGACGGAAGGCTCGACGATCGGCTTTGGCTCAAGACCTACGAAATCAACCTTGTCGGTAGCTACATCGTCGCCGACGAAGCCGCCAACATCATTCGTCAACAAGGTCTGACTGGCTCCATCGTCCTCACCTCCAGCGCCAATGCGGTCGTCGCCAAGAAGGGATCCGTCGCCTATGACACCAGCAAGTCCGCCACCAGCCATCTGGTACGCGAACTCGCGGTGGAATATTCGCCTCTGGTGCGCGTCAATGCCGTTGCTCCCGCCACGGTGGTGAGCGGAAGCCAAATGTTCCCCCGCGACCGCGTCCTCAGCTCCCTCGCCAAATACAACATCCCCCACGATGAGAACGACGACACCGAAACCCTGCGGGAGACGCTCGCCATCTTTTACGCCCAGCGTACGCTGCTAAAACAGCCCGTTACGCCGGCGAAGGTTGCCGACGCGTTGTATCTACTCGTGACCGATCGCCTCAGCCAAACCACCGGTCAGGTGGTAGCGGTAGACGCCGGCCTCGCCGACGCCTTCTTGCGGTAATGGCGCGGTAGACCGAGCATATAATAGGGACGCAATGGTGCAAACCCGATCTCGATACTCACTGTCCGCCGAGCAGGTCCAGTTCTTCGATGACAACGGTTATCTGGTGCTAAAGAACTGGATCAACGGAGATCTGTTATCGAAGCTGCAAAGGGCTGGCTCGGAGTGGATCGATGCGGGGTTGAACGTCGACGCGAATGATCCCTCCCGTCGTGACTACGCCTTTGCCAAGCGCACCGTTGGCGAAGTCTTCTACCGCGTCGATTACCTTCACAACAAAGGCCAATCTGCCTCGTTGGAACTACTAGGTTCCCCGATGGTTCTCGCGGTGGCCGAAAGCCTGTGCGGTCCCAACTTCGTGCCGACGTACGAGTCTATGGTCTTCAAAGAAGCGGGCGACGGCGAAGCCATCCGGTGGCACCAAGACGCTGTCCACCCGCGCCGCCACCGCATCTTCAACTACGATCTCTATCTCGATGAATCCCGCGCCGACGCCGGTGCCCTCGTCGTCATCCCCGGCAGTCAAACTACCATCCTCGATGCCTGCGAAATGGAGCGCCTCCACGGCTGGACTCCCCCGGGATCCATCACCGTCGAAATGGAGCCCGGTGATGTCCTCCTCCACGACGTTATGGTCATTCACGGCTCGCCGCGCACTGTCGGCCGGGCCCGACGTCGCACCATCTACTATGAATTCCGCCCCGCCGAGCAAATCCTCACCGAGGGTCCTTGGGACGCCGAATGGGTCGCCCAACGCTTGAGCCTCATCCCTCTTGGCACCGACGCCTACCGGTCAGCCTATCCCCACGCCGAACAATTTCTCTGGCAAGCCGTGCCGGAGTACCGTCCCACCACGCCGCCCGACATGGACCGAGTCCTCCGGGTCCTGCACGAAAAGCACACCCCCGGCTCCTACTGCTCCGCCGGCAGCGTGCCTCTGGACTAACGTTAACCCCGATGGACGAAAAACTCTTCTACCGGGCCGTAAAGAACGGTGATGTCGCGGCCGTCCGCACCGCCCTCGCCGAAAATCCGGCGTTGGTATCGATCCGCGACGCCGAACAATCCACCCCACTTCACTACGCCGCCTGGAAGGGCCATGCCGAGATCCTCACGGCCCTCCTCGATGCCGGGGCCGATATCCAAGCCCACACCGAAAACGACCATTGGGGCACCACCGCGCTCCACGCTGCCGCGCATGCCAACCAACGCGCCATCGTCGAAATCCTCCTGCAACGCGGTGCCGATGTCAACGCTCCCCGCGCCAACAGCCCGCAAACCCCGCTGGACGAGACCAAGGCCCACAAAGCCACCGCCGCCGCGAAAGTCTTAATCGCCGCCGGCGGCCGCTATTCAGCTACCCAGGAGTGAAAGCCATTCGTCCAAACCGGCCGCCGCCGCCGCCAGTTTTTCCGACCGCCGCACCGCCTTATCCTTGTGATCCACTTCGGGAAATATCCCCCAGTTGATATTCATCGGCGCAAACTCCCGTTCCGTTTGGTCCTGAAGGTGAGCCATTAGAGACCCGTACGCCGTTGCCCGCGGCGGCTGAACCACCGAAAGCCCCTCCAACCGCCGCGCCACATTCAAGCCCGCCAGAGTCCCCATCGCCGCCGATTCCACGTAGCCTTCCACCCCCGTTAACTGACCCGCAATGAAAAGATTCGGACAATCCCGCATCTCCAACTCCGCCGTCAGCACCGTCGGCGCCTCAATATACGTATTCCGGTGGATGACGCCGTAACGCACAACCTCGGCGTTCTCCAGCCCCGGCACCATCCGAAAAACCCGCATCTGCTCCCCAAACCGCAGCCGATTCTGGCAAGCCACCAGCGAATAAAGTGTCTTTTCCTTATTTTCTGGTCGCAACTGAAGCGCCGCATTAGGACGCCGCCCCGTTCGCGGATCCGTCAACCCCACCGGCTTAAAATTCCCAAACGCCAGCGAACGGGGTCCAGCTTCGGCAATCGCCTCAATCGGTGTGCAGCCGGCAAAATACTTGATCTTCTCCAGCAGTCCCGCCTCCAGATCCGACTCGCTATCGCCATCGCGACGTCCGCCCGCCTCAAATGCACGGATTGGCACGCGCTCCGCACTCACCAGCGCCGCCACAAACGCGTCGTACTCTTCCCGATTAAACGGACAGTTGAGGTAATCGTCCCCCTCGCCCTTGTCGTAACGACTCTGGGCAAAAACAATGTCCCGATTCAGCGTGCTCGCGTCCACCGTTGGCGAGACCGCATCATAAAAGTAAAGATGCTTCCGTCCCGTCAACTGGGCCAACCACACCGACAAGTCATCCGAAGTGAGCGGCCCCGTCGCCAAAATAACCGTCTCGCCCCGGTTCAAAAGTTCGCCCGCCATATCGGCCGTGAACGCCGCCCTAACCACCTCAATCTGGGGATGATTCTCAATCGCCGCCGTAATCGCCCGACCGAAAAGCTCCCGATCCACGCACAGCGCCTCTCCGCCCGGCACCGCATACTCCGCCGCCAAAGTTAAAACCAGCGACCCCAGCGCCTTCATTTCCGTTTTCAACTGCCCGGCGGGGGAAGACGCAGAGTTGGATTTCAAGCTATTCGAGCAAACCAGCTCGGCAAAGTGGTCCGTCACGTGAGCCGGCGTATTCTGCACCGGACGCATCTCGTAAAGCCGCACCGAATGCCCGCGCTCGGCCAAAGTCCACGCCGCCTCGACGCCAGCAAAACCCGCGCCGACAATGGTGATCATAGCCCTTATTGTGGAAGAATTCCCCCCGCTCGAAAGTTCTAGCGGGAGGAATCCGGCAAAGTCGATCTGGGCCGAGTATGGCTCAGCCCCATTGTCGAGTTAAGCCAACAAGCGACCGAAAGCCGCTTTGCCCGCGTAAACCGCCGAATCGCCCAGCGCTTCTTCAATTCGGAGCAACTGGTTGTACTTCGCCACTCGGTCCGTTCGGTTCGGCGCGCCGGTCTTGATCTGGCCGCAGTTCGTGGCCACCGCCAGATCGGCGATCGTCACGTCTTCCGTTTCACCCGATCGGTGGCTCATTACCGACGTGTAGCCCGCGCGCGTCGCCATGTCCACCGCCGCCAGGGTCTCGGTGAGCGAACCAATCTGGTTCACCTTCACCAAAATCGAGTTGCCAACTCCGCCCGCAATGCCGCGCGACAGTCGCTCCACATTGGTGACAAACAGGTCATCGCCCACCAACTGCGCCTTGTGACCGATCGCATCCGTCAGCGCCTTCCAGCTCTCCCAGTCGTCTTCGCTGCAGCCGTCTTCGATGCTGAGGAGCGGGTACTTCTCGGCTAGCTGAACCAGGTATTCCACCTGCTCCGCGCCCGATTTCTTCTGGCCGTTCTTATACGCATAAACGCCGTCGGCGTAAAACTCGGTCGCCGCCGCATCAATGCCCAGGTAGAAATCCTTGCCCGGCGTATAGCCCGCCAACTGGATCGCTTCCAAAATGTAATCGAAAGCCAGTTCCTGACTCTCCAGGTTCGGGGCAAATCCGCCCTCGTCACCCACGGCCGTATTCAAACCGCGATCCTTCAAAACCTTCTTCAGCGTGTGGAACACTTCCGATCCCCATCGCAGAGCTTCGGCAAAGGTCGGCGCGCCCACCGGCAGCACCATGAACTCCTGAAAGTCCACGTTAGAATCGGCGTGCTGACCGCCGTTCAAAATGTTCATCATCGGCACCGGCAGCACGCGGGCCGAAACGCCGCCGACGTAGCGGTACAGCGGCAAATTCACACTGGTCGCGGTTGCCTTCGCCAAAGCGAGCGAAACGCCCAAAATTGCGTTCGCGCCCAGCTTGGCCTTGTTCGGCGTCCCGTCCAATGCCAGCATCGCCGCATCCAAAGCTGGCTGATCGCCCGATTCCAGGTCAATCAGCTCGGGAGCGATGATATCGTTCACGTTGGCCACCGCGTTCAAAACGCCCTTGCCCAAATAGCGACTCTTGTCGCCGTCACGAAGCTCTACCGCCTCAAATGCTCCCGTAGAAGCGCCACTGGGAACCGCCGCGCGGCCAATCGTTCCGTCCTCCAAAAGGACATCTACTTCCAGGGTCGGATTTCCCCGGCTATCGAGAATTTCACGGGCAACGATATCAACAATACTTGGCATACCGATTAGTCAGATTACCAGCGACCCGCTCCCCCACCCTCAATTCCGCCATTAAGAGAAATGCATCAACCCGGAATCTCGTAGGATTCGGTAATCTTTCAATGAAAGCTGAAATGTCACTAGCCCTGAATCGCGAAAGTTTCTTCTGGCACAAGGTGCACAGTCTCACGGGAGTCATTCCGGTGGGCTACTACATGGCGCAGCACTTGGTGCTCAACAGCTTCACGCTGGGCGGCCCCGAAAAGTTCAACGGCGTCATCGAATTCTTCGAAGGCATCCCCAAACACTTCCTCATCGTCCTCGAAGTCTTCGCCATCTGGCTGCCGCTGATCTTCCATGCCATTTACGGCATGTTCATCGTCGGCCGGTCGCAACAGAACTTTATCGGCACCAAATACGGTTGGAGCCAAAACCGCATGTACACGTTCCAGCGGTACAGCGGCATCTTCCTGTTCTTTGCTCTCATCTTCCACGTCAGCACCACTACGGTTCAGAAGTACATCACCGGCAACGCCGAGGCCATCAAGTACGCCGCGTGGCACGATAAGTTGACCGCGAATGGCGGCATCTTGCTCATTTTCTACGTCCTGCTCGTGCTCACCGCCAGCTACCACTTGGGCTACGGCATCTGGAACTTCTGCATCCGCTGGGGCATCACCGTCACCGACGCCGCCCAGGCCCGCATCCAGAAGCTTGCCTTTGCCGTCTTCATCTTCCTGACCCTCACCGGTTGGGGTGCCTTGGCCGGATTCCTTATCCATCCATCTACGGCTGCCGCTCCTCCTACCGTTCAAGCCTCGCTCGTTCGGTAACAAACTCGTCGGGTAAAGTCCCGCCACTGTGGCAACCATTGGCGCAATTGGCTGGCTGGACTTAACCGTCGACGATGCAGAAACCACCCGCAGCTTTTACGAGCAAGTAGTCGGGTGGACCTCCGCTCCCGTTTCCATGGGCGATTACGACGACCACGTCGTGCACGATGCTGAAGGAAACCCCGTGGCCGGCATCTGCCACCGCCGCGGTCCCAATTCCCACCTCCCGCCCGCGTGGTTGCCGTACGTGAATGTGGAATCGCTGGATGCCGCCCTGGAAAAGGTGGTAGCGCTGGGCGGTGCCGTTCTGGATGGCCCCAAGGACGCCGGCGACATCCGATACGCCATCATCCGCGACCCCGCCGGGGCGTTTTTGGCCATCGCCAGCCCCTAGATCCCGGATCGCGGGGTACCATATATCCTCCTTCGCCGGGGTGGCGGAACGGTAGACGCGGCGGTCTCAAACACCGCTATCGAGAGATGTG
>Ga0114959_10000933_pt1 | contig 26950 bp, 25 predicted proteins | sample C_130625_EF_Meta_FD_87317 | JGI IMG/M metagenome (GOLD analysis project Ga0114959, IMG submission 87317) | Freshwater microbial communities from Lake Croche, Canada to study carbon cycling - C_130625_EF_MetaG | ecosystem: Environmental > Aquatic > Freshwater > Lake | place: Lake Croche, Canada... | reverse complement strand
GTTCATCCCAATAAAATATTATATCCTCTGCTTTATTAAAAGCCAACATATAATACATTGCTGGCAAATATGATTTAATGTCGCAAATAATAATTTCTACATTATCTCCAACACTATTATCAACTTTTTTAATTCCGCCAGTGCGTTTATTTCTGGTAAATTCCTTGGCAGCAAAATAGTGTAATCGAATATCATCCGCACTAGAACAACCAAAAGCAAATGCGATTTTTTTATTTACTGAAATTGCTGCTCTTGCCAACGCTAATCCTACGTGTCTAGCAGCGCATACAAATATAATCTTTTTTTGTTCAGACAAAGCGACTGGTGTCATAGTTTTACCAGTTCCAGTAGGTGCCATATATAATATCAACTTAGGAGTAGACATTTTACATGCTGTAAAGATTTCTTTCTGATGCTCATAAAGAGACATGTCAGCATATTTCAACAATTTATCATTTTTCTCAATGAATTCCAACGCATTTTCTATAACAACTGATATATCTATACGTTCTTCAAATAAATGAAGAATTCGATTTGTTAATTCTATAACATGTCTATTTAATCTTGTTATATTATTTCTAATTAATTTATAGAGTGTATAATAGTGAAATGAGAATAATTTACTATTTGAATTTTCGCTTTTATAAGATACAATTTTTTCAATATAGTTAAGTAATGTAAATTCATACAGGTCATTCTTTTTAAGTGAATCATCTTCGAATCTTTCTAATCTAATTTTATCAGCAGAATTAATTTTTACATTGCTATCAATTTTCATCTTTTTATATTCCTTTTTATATTTTTCAATTTCCTTCTCAATCTTATCAGCCCTTTCACGAATATATTTATTATATAAATAATCTTCCATTTTCTCACTGTATTCTATCTTTAGAAATGTAAAGATAGAATTATTATTATTAATTCTAATATTAACATCATGATAACCTTTCTTTATGAGATTTAATACGTCAATTTCAGCTTTTGAAACTGCTATCTCAATAGAGTTCCATTCAGAACGATTTAGCTTTCTTTGATTTAAATCCATTGTTGGTGTAAGTATTTGATATTATACTCATATCTTTAAGTTTATTTTTAAAATCAATTTTTTTTAAAATTGAAACAAAATAATATAAATAAATTAACAGTATAATATCAACAATCCATCATGTCATACATTTATACTGTTGTTTCCATTGAAGGTAATATTGGTTCTGGTAAATCAACGCTTTTGGAAAATTTAAGAGCAAAATATGAAAGCAATGAAAATGTAATATTTCTAAAAGAACCTGTAGATGAATGGGATAAGATTAAAGATGAAAATGGCGTGACCATGTTAGAAAAATTTTATGATGACCAATATAAGTACTCGTTTCCTTTTCAAATGATGGCATATATTTCTAGATTAAAATTAATGCGTGATACTTTAATGCAACACAAAAAAGAGCCTATTAATGAGGATAAACATATCATAATTATTACAGAACGAAGTTTATATACAGATAAAATGGTGTTTGCGAAAATGCTATATGATACAGGTAAAATGGAATATATTAATTACCAAGTTTATTTAACCTGGTTTGAAACATTTTCAGAAGAATTTCCTGTGAATAAAATTATTTATGTTAAAACAAATCCATCAAAATGCCATTCTAGGATTATCATGCGTTCTAGAGATGGCGAAAGTAATATTCCATTAGAATATTTAGATAGTTGTTGTAAATATCACGATAATATGCTAGATATAAATTCAAGTGACTGCGTATGCCATAACCAACTCATTTTAGATGGAAATATTGATATTTATGAGAATAAAAATCAATCGCAAGAATGGATAAGACAAATTGATGATTTTATACATAATTAAATAAAATAATATTATATGGAACAGTCAAATAATAATACAATTATATTTACTATGGCAAGAATGAATCCGCCAACACCAGGACATTTAGCTCTAATAAAAACACTTATAGAACAAGCTATTCGGATGAATGTAAATAAAGTTTTTTTAATTTTATCGAAAACAAATGATAACAGTGACGACCCTATACCGTGTGATATGAATCCTTCTGAACCTAGTATCGCATTTAAAACAAGTGTTATAAATCCAATGGTAAATGTTTTAAAACAACATTTAATACAAACAATTATTAACAATGTTACAATGGATGAATCTTTAAAACATACAATTATTTCCAAAATACAAAATATTGAGGTTATTTTAAAATGTGTTCAAATTGTCCCAAAAGAGCCAGGTGTTAGACAACCTACACCATTTACGCCATTATACAATATTATAAATACAGATTTTAATGGAATACCAAATATAAATTTATTTATGATTGTTGGGGAAGACAGAGCAACTTTATTGGACAGTGTTGCTGATATTTTTTTTAAGAAAATAGAAAATGTTCATTCTATTGATGGAATTATTATGCCGAGAGAAGGAATGAAAGAATTCAAAGGGTTATCTTTAGACCAATTAAGAACATTAAATATGGAAACTGTTCCTGTAAATGCTTTTTCTGCTTCATTTGTTAGAAAAATTGTAAAATATGGTCTTAGAGACAAATTTAATGATATTTATAGACCCTATTTAGATGAAACATCAATTCAACAACTATATGATACCATTTCTCATGGTCAGCTTATGAAAGAACCAAAAAATAAAGGTGATGATAAAGTTGAAGTATCAAAGTATAAATATCCATTAGTTAAGGGTGGCAAAAGAAAACATACCAAACGAAAATTGAAATCAAAAAGGAAACAATACAAATTTAAAAATATAAATAAAAAACAACATAAAAGAACAATGAAACGATAATTTAATTTACATTTGATAATTAGAGATATAAATTAAATTGAATTTAAAATCAAAAAATATTAAGGAAATATAATCTAATATGAAAGTATTATCTTTGGCAATGCTAGTAAATCATGCTTTTAATTATGTAACTAGAACCTGTAAATTATTTAATATTGATGAATCTCATGCTTTAAAACATAGTATGGAAGTGTATAATGTAGCAAACAAAATATATGAATCAGAAGTAATGAAACATCCATATTTAAAAGAACAAAAAGAAATTATTTGTGTATCTGCTATTTTACATGATATGTGTGATAAGAAATATATGCCACAACATAATGGTGTCGGTTTAATAAAAAGATATATGGGTGAGTATATGCCTGAGGAAAATTTAAATACATTAGACAATATAATTTCAACAATGTCATATTCAACGGTAAAAGCAAATGGATATCCAAATTTAGGTGAATACCAATTAGCATATCATATTGTGAGGGAAGCAGATTTATTAGCAGCATACGATGTAGATAGGTGTATAATTTATGGTATGTATAGAGAAAATTTAGACTATGATAAATCATTTAAAAGAGCTATAGAATTATTTGATAATAGAATGTTTAAATATCGGAGTGATAAGCTGTTTATAACAAATTATTCAAAAAAAGAATCATTGAAATTACATAAAAAAGCGAAAAAAGATATAGAAAGTTTAAAATTAATATTAAAAGACTAAATCAATTACTAATGGGTAATGGTCAGAATCATATTTTCCGCAATATTCATCGTAGTCATGATAAACAAAAGTATTAACTATATTTTTTCTTATCAAATCAGTAGTTAATATATGGTCAATCATTGAATAATCCTTTTTAGAAGCAGTATTACAATTATTATCAGAATCCCACCAGTCACTGTAACGTTCATTTTGAACAATATTTTCAGAAACACTATGAAGAAGATATTGACCAGCATAATCACCGCTTGTGCCTTTTAATATATCAAGCACTTTTGATATTGGTTTATTATTATTCACGTCTAATACTTCACCATCATAATCATTAAAGTCACCAATCATAATTACTTCATATTCTTTGTTTATATATTCAAAAATAACCGTTTGTAAAATGGATGCTTGTGCTTCTCTCTGTGCGCATCTAGAAGGATCAGTTGGTATGGCAATTAAATGTGCTGAAATAAATGCTATATTTAGGCCATTAAATTTAAATTCGGTTATGTAATGCTTGCTAACTCCTGTCGAGCTTACAGAACCAGTATAACCGCAAGTTGAACCAGGAATAGGATAATTATATTTTAATTCTGTTCTAGATAAGCTCGTCAACGGGTCAACTCGGGTAAGCATTCCGACATTTTGTCCAGTTCCAGTGTCAGTGCCTTTTTTTAAGTAAGGTATATAGCTACTATTTAACTCATCCTTTAAAATGTTAAGCTCATCACATCCTTCTACTTCACAAAAATTGATTATATCTGGGTTAATAGCTTTTATTCTTTTGGATACGTAATCCATATGTGTTTTAGCTTCGCTATCATTTTTCCACGTGCAACCATCGCCTGGACAATTCATATTGCTATAATAATCTATAAATAACCATTCTACATTATACTGAGCAATACGTAACTTATTTTTATCTTGACGTCTATCACCAATGCTCGTAACTATAGGACATTCTGAATCCGCCAAAATTATATTCATAAATAAAGAAAAAATCAATATCAACCTTAACATTTATATTTACTTTACATAAAATATAAATATAAAATTGAGTTATTATTTTGTTAGTTATTTTATTATACTGTATAATATGTTACGCAAAGTGTTATCAAGACCAGTGCAGACCTATATCAAAATATATCCTGAATTAGGTTTCAAGTTACAATTTGATGGTTATAGCAAGACTATAAATGGAATATCATGGATTGGTACTGGTTCTGTTATATATCATAATAATCGTGAAATTTGGAATGGCAGTTTCTTTCTGAAAGATGACAGTCAATCAAATAATTATGCTGAATATATGGCGCTTATAATTGGGTTAGAAAAAGCAATTGATTTGGATATAAAATCATTGTTGGTTGAAAGTCATAGTAGTCTCATTATAAATCAAATGAAAGGACTGTATGACTGTAAATCATTAACTCTTATTAACCTATACAATACAGCTAAACAATTAGAGGACGAATTCGACTCAATGTATTTTAATTATATTCTAAAAGAAAATAATAAAAGAGCTACTTACTTGTCAAGCATTGCTGTAGATGATAAACAGGGTGTTTAATTAGTATTCTAATAAATGAACATTTAAGAGTTTATTTGGTTTAAATTTTAAAATATCCAACTCTTTTTTTGTAGTTGGGAATTCATTCTCTCCATAAATGTCTTGTAACATAAGCCATTCAAATAATCCTCCAGTATAAATAAAAACATTATAAAATCCTAATGAATTCAACTGATTATGTTTATCATATATTTTATCATCATTACAATTTTTTCCGTAAATAATAATTTTTACTTGTTTATTTCCAGTTTTTATAAATTTATTTATTATTTCTGTTTCTTTTTGGAAACTCGTTGTATTAGGTATTAAACAATCTTGTTCATTCTCATTTAATGTGTTAATTAAAAGATGAACCTCTGAATTTTTTATTACGTATTGAATATCTTCATAATTTATTTTTCTATTTGATTGTGAATTCCCCATTTATTTAAAAATAGTTAAAATATTTTTAAATATTAAACTTTAAAATATTAATTTTAATGAAATTGTACTACAATTTCAACTTCTTCTTTCTTAATACTTTTTGTAGCAGAAACGGACAACTCCTCGCGTTTTTTACGTGTCTTAGAATTATCTATAATATCTTTTCGTTTTGATGTGCTATTTCGGTTATTCATATCTTTCTCTATGGTGTCATAATTTTCTTCAATGTAATTAACGACACGATTTTCAATAGCCCATTTGAAAAAATTTAACTGTCCAATTGTCGTTTCTATACACGTTCCTGTTTTATAAGGAATACTTATTCTATCCCATCTACAAAACGGGTCAAACCTTTTTTTGCTATATGCTTTCAATTTAAGCTTATAATCAAAATAAACCTTAAATCTGCGAATTGGACTATTCGAATCTTCAATAGTGTATAAAGTATAATACTTCTTAGCATAGTTAGTAGCAAACCAATCAACAATTCGTAAAGATATTTTGGATTCACCTGTTATAATTTTTAGCATCCTAGTCAAATTATTTTCATCCTTGTAAAAATCCATTAAATTATTTAGCAACAATTCGTTTTGCGTAGTATAATTAGAAACAACACTCATTATGTTAAAATTTAAAAACTTATTTAAGTTGTTTATATTACATATTATAATTATCATTTTATAAAAAACTAAATATAATATATAATGACTAACTTATACAATAACATATTTGGACCTTTAGACAAAAACTCGTGTTATTATTTTTTATTTCTTACAGGGTTTTTCTTTTTTGTTTTAGTTTTATCTATTCTCTCTGAAATACTTTTTATATACTCAAATTTTAATAAATTAAACTTTAGAATACTTTCAACTGGATTTTTATTTTTATTTAACATTTTTATTGCTTATTTTGTAAATCGTTTATTATACACAATATGTAGTAAATCACTAGTTTAATTAATTTTCGTTTGTGCTAGTAACACGGTCTGAAGTTGTATTTACAGGTTTTAAAAATTGGTCTCTAATTGCTATATCATTAACATAATCACTTTCACCTAAAAAAGGGTTAAATCCCCTTTGTTGAACCATTTCTCTATCAGCAATTTTTGAATCTAAATCTTCCCTCTTATTTGATGATTTAAATCCTACTCCAGAGAGACTTTGATTTAAAATATCCCATGTATTTTCGTCATGGTTTAAGGATGATTCATACGCAGTTCTCTCTACTTCTTTGCTAAAATGAATATTTTCATTATCGTTAATATTTTTTACTCTTCTAGACCTTTCATATGGTTCTCCTTTTGTCCATTTCCATTCCATACTAATAATATATTTTTTAAATATTATTAATAAACTTAATATTTAGTAATCTTCCCTCACAATATTTAATTGTTTAGTAAATAAAAATTTTTCATCTGTTATTCTTTTTCTTTTTAAATTACATTCTAAACAAGCTAAATGAAAATTATCATTATTATGCCCTTTATCATTATTAATTCTATCAACAGACCATTGTTTCATTTCTCTCGATAAATCATATAATACTGACATTTCACAATTACAATATCTACATTTTAATTCACACTCAATCATTTTTTGCATAACTGATTCAAATGTTAAAAAATTAATGGCCTCAAATCTTTTTTTAATAATATCTTGTTGTTTGTAACTAGCTATTTTTTTATTTATTTCTTGTATTATTATTTTTGATATATCATCTAGATGAATGAAATTATTTTGAATGATTTCATTTATAGCTTTAATTTGATATGTATAATTATAATATTCTTCTGAAAACGCCCATTTCTCTGATACCATACGTTTTTTAGAATTTTTTTCTTCTTTATTATTTGTTATTAATTTTTTTATCATATATCTATTGTTAGTGCCTGTTATATTTATTTGTCTTGATTCTTCCATAAGATAACTTATATTAGTAAATTATATTTAATATAATTATATTTATTATATTTATTGTTTAACTGATATAAATATTTTTCAATAAATAAATACTTTGCGAAAGTAAGTTAAAATTATCATTGTATATAATTATATAAATATGGAAGAATCTAACAAGAATGAAGAATCTAACAAGAATGAAGAATCTAACAAGAATGAAGAATGCCAAGAACTTAAAAATATTAAGTATAAAACAATGTTATTAAATGGTAATCCATTAAAAGAAACAAAATCAGCAAATGACCTTTCAAATCTCGAAATATTTTTAGAGAATGAAAAAACAAATAATAGTAACGAACCTTGGTGTAAATTAAATAAAACAGTTAAAACAAAAAAAATAATCGAATATATTGAAATATATAAAAAGGAAAAAAATCTTGACGAAGAAGAGTGTAAATTATTATTTATGTTTTTGAAAGATAGTATTGATAGAAAAAAACTTCAAAGAGTAAAAGATGTTGTCTATGATAAGGTTAATGGAATAATTAAAGAAATACCAGCATTAACTTATACAAAATCAAATAAACATTTTACATTAAAAAATATAGATAAAAGGGTTTCGACATTGAAGTCTCTTGCTACTATAAATCCTCAAAAACCTATCAAAAATAAAATTTCGATACCTGAAAATGTCGTTTCTCATTGTGATTTATAGATTTACACTAATTGTATTAAAAACAAATACATATTATATATAGTATGTTTATTTCAGAATTAGAAGATTTGAAAGATATTCTTGAAGAATTAATATTTCAAGATGAACCATCTATATTTACAGAAGAATACACTCTAGAACTTATTGAAACCGCAATTCATTTAATGGATATTTTTATGGATGAAAACCCAACAGCTATAACAGAACCAGATTTTCATGAAATTCTTCTTGAAGAAATTAAAGATTTTTTTTATATTCAATTGGAAGAACATATTCTTGAAAGCGAATACATTGAAGATGATATGAATGATTTATTAGAAGATGCGTTTGATATTTTTATTAGCACATTTCATCATGAAAGGTCGGTGGACAATTTTACGAATGATATACAGCAGCTTTTAGAAGAAGAACATGATATTATTAAAGAAAAAATTGACAGATTGCGCAATATTCCACAACCAACTCAAAGAACCCCTGAATGGTATCAATTTCGTCACAATTTAATAACAGCAAGCAACGCATATAAAGCATTTGAAACTCAATCAACAATAAACCAACTTATTTACGAAAAATGCCAACCATTAAAAACAAATTTTGAAGACCCTGAAGAAGTTAAAATGGTAAATGTAAATACCTCATTACATTGGGGACAAAAATATGAACCTTTATCGGTATTGATTTATGAGAGTTTATACAATACAAAAGTAGAGGATTTTGGTTGTATTCAACACCCAACTTACAACTTTATAGGTGCGTCACCAGATGGTATTAATATTGATAATAAGTCCGACCGTTATGGTCGTATGTTAGAAATTAAAAATGTGGTAAGTCGTGAAATTAACGGAATACCAAAAAAAGAATATTGGGTTCAAATGCAACTGCAAATGGAAGTATGTGATCTCGATGAATGTGATTTTTTAGAAACAAAATTTATCGAATATAATGATTATGATAGTTATAAAGATGATATTATGACGGAGGGAAAAATGAAAGGCATTATAATTTATTTTCATACAAAAGAAGGCAAACCTTTTTACTCTTATAAACCACTTAATATAATTAAAGAAGAAGATATATCCGTATGGGAAGATGATGTGATTTCATTATACCAATCAGAACCATATAATTACACATATATCAAATTCATTTACTGGAAACTTGAAAAAATTAGTTGTGTTCTAGTATTGAGAAATTATGAATGGTTTAAAAATAATATTAAACAGCTTGAAACTGTATGGAAAACAATTGAAAAAGAAAGGGTTACTGGTTATGAACATAGAGCTCCTATAAGAAGAACAAAAACAAATATACCGTCTAAACATTCCGAAAATTCAATATCACAAGGTTGTTTTCTCAAATTTAATAATATTATTAAAGTTGATACTGAAGTTAAAAATACTATATAAATTTCAAAATCATTCAATACAAAATATTCGAAACAGATGTTCTAAATGGCAATAAATTTTCATCTGTTGTAAAATATCCAATACGTGTTCCTGAGGTAGGATTTACAGGAGGCAATTGTTTTACATAATTTGAATGTATTTGTCTCTCTTTATATAATGCCCCACACATTGATGCGGGCATACATGTTCCTTCGTCTGGATTATTTGGATACTTAATATTATTTGTTATTTGAGCATAAGACCCTAATTTAAATATGGGATAATGCCACCAAATCTCGTTGGATGTATTATTAGATATTCCATTAATACTAGTTCTAGGATAAAAATCCTGGACTAAAACATCTTTTTGTGCTGATGGAAATGCGCCCATTGCTCCGTCTAAAGCATAATTTGAAAATCCTTCACTTTTTTTAAATGTTTCTATAATATTGAAAAAAAGTGGTAACCCAATAGACAATACTAAAATAAGGACTAAGAATACTATTTGGTTCATATATATAATTAATATTTTTATTGTGTATAACAAATATTAATAATATTAATGTATTGAACAAACTTAAAACTATTTACTAATATAAAATAATGGACAATTTAACTGAAATGCGTGTAACTAAACGTAATGGAATGCTACAAGATATTTCATTTGATAAAATTTTAACAAGAATTAAAAATTTAGCGCAAGAGGCAAATATAAACATTAATTTTTCTTCGCTTGCTATGAAAGTAATTGACCAATTATATGACACAATACCAACAACCAAAATTGATGAGCTTGCTGCTGAACAATGTGCATCTTTATCTACAAATCATCCAGACTATTCTAAGTTAGCATCACGTATTGTAATATCAAATCATCAAAAAAACACAGACCCTATTTTTTCAAATGTAATGGTTTCTTTATATGAATTTACAAATACTCATGGAATTAATAAACCGCTTATATCTCAAGGACTATATGATTTTGTCATAGCTTATTCAACCGAGTTAAACACAATGATTGACCATAATAGAGATTATTTAATTGATTATTTTGGATTTAAAACATTAGAACGCGCTTATCTATTTAAACTTGGTCAAATTGTTGTAGAAAGACCACAGCATATGTGGATGCGTGTTGCTCTTGGAATTCATGGAAATCTGAATAATAAAAATAGCCTTCAATTAGTAAAGGAAACATATGACCTTATGTCATTAAAATATTTTACGCACGCAACACCGACACTTTTTAATGCTGGAACACCTAGACCACAGCTATCTAGTTGTTATTTAATTGCTATGGAAGATGATAGCATTGATGGAATCTTTAATACATTAAAGGATTGTGCTCATATATCTAAATGGGCAGGAGGCATCGGACTACACATTCACAATATTAGGGGAAAAGGAACTCATATTCAAGGAACAAACGGAACGTCAAATGGATTGGTTCCCATGCTTCGCGTATTTAATAATACTGCTCGATATGTTGACCAAGGAGGAAATAAGCGAAATGGTTCTTTTGCCATTTATTTGGAACCTTGGCATGCTGATATTGAAGATTTCTTAGAAATGAAAAAAAATCATGGTGATGAAGAATTAAAAGGTCGTGACCTATTTTATGCTCTTTGGGTATGTGACCTTTTTATGGAATGTGTTAAAGAAAACGGGAAATGGTCTCTTTTTTGTCCTCATGAATGTCCTGGTCTTTCTGATGTGTATGGTGATAAATTTAAAGAACTATATGAAAAATATACAACTGAGGGAAAACCACGCAAAATAATAAATGCTCGGGATTTATGGTTTAAGATTTTAGATTCACAAATGGAAACGGGGACTCCTTATATTTTGTATAAAGATGCCGCAAATAAAAAATCTAATCAACAAAATCTCGGAACAATTAAGAGTTCAAATTTATGCACTGAAATTATAGAATATTCAGACTCAAAAGAAACAGCTGTTTGTAATTTGGCTTCTATTGCGCTTCCTGCTTTTGTTAATGAAGAAACCAAATTATTTGATTACGCTAAGCTTCATAAAGTAACAAAAGTTGTAACTAATAACTTGAACAGAGTAATTGACATTAATTTTTATCCAACTGAAAAAACAAAAAGAAGTAATTTATTACACAGACCTATTGGAATTGGTGTTCAGGGATTAGCAGATGCTTTTATTATGATGGACATTCCGTTTCATTCGGAAGAAGCAAAAGAAGTAAATAAATTAATATTCGAAACTATTTATCACGCTAGTTTAGAAAAAAGCAATGAGCTCGCTATTCAAATTAAAAATGAATTTGGTGTTTATAATAATTTAAACAGTTCAATGATTTATAGTAGTTATGAATCATTAAAATATGGACTTAGGTCTCAACATTGTGGTGCATATAAGTCATTTGAGGGTTCGCCAGCATCAAAAGGAATTCTCCAATTTGATATGTGGGGAGTTACACCTAGCGATAGATATGATTGGGCAGCTTTAAAGAAATCTATTGTTGAACATGGGTTACAAAATTCACTACTTGTTGCGCCTATGCCAACAGCTTCTACTTCTCAAATTCTTGGATATAATGAATGTTTTGAACCATTTACTAGTAATTTATACAGTCGTCGCACTCTAGCAGGTGAATTTGTTGTTGTAAATAAATATTTAATGAATGAACTTATTAAACTTGGATATTGGAATGAAACTATTAAAAATAATATTATTGTTAATAAAGGTTCTATTCAACAGTTAGATTTTTTGCCACAGAATATTAGAGATAAATATAAGATTGTTTGGGAAATACCTATGAAACATTTAATTGATATGTCAGCAGATAGAGGGGCTTTTATTTGTCAAAGCCAAAGCCTTAATTTATGGGTTGAAGATCCATCATATAGCACTTTAACTTCTATGCACTTTTATTCTTGGAAAAAAGGTTTAAAAACTGGAATTTATTATTTGAGAAGAAAAGCCAAGCATCAAGCCCAACAATTTACTATTCAACCAGAAACTATAAAATCTACATCAGGTAATGACGACATTTGTGAAAGTTGTTCTGCTTAAATATTTTCATTTCATATTTAGGAAATAAAAATATGAAATAATTAAAATTAGAATATATATATATATGGTGGTATTTAATACAATACAAAATACTTACAGTACGCGAACTCCTAGTAGTAGTTCTAGTTCTACACCATCTGGCACAAGTAGTGTTATACAAGCACTAAATAATACAACACGGGGTCCTGTGAATGCTTCATTATCTACAGCACCAGTTTCAAGTTCACGTGTTTTTAGTGTTATAAATACAACAGGAATAAGTGGATATCCTGGAGATACGGGAGATATAGGAGATATAGGAGATATAGGAGAACAAGGTGTTCGAGTAATAGGAACTAGAGGTATAGCTGGTTCGTTTGGTTCACAAGGGTTACCAGGATTTATGGGACCACAAGGTGCAGCAGGACCAAGAGGCCCACAAGGATATACAGGAGCTATAGGACCTACAGGAACTATAGGACCTACAGGAGAAAATGGTGCCACTGGTTCTCAAGGTGATATTGGTCCTCAAGGTGCTACTGGTTATCAAGGCGCTACTGGTTATCAAGGTGTTACTGGTTATCAAGGCGCTACTGGTTCAATTGGTGCTACTGGTGCTACTGGTTCAATTGGTGTCACTGGTTCTAAAGGTGCTACTGGTTCAATTGGTGCTACTGGTTCTCAAGGTGATATTGGTCCTCAAGGTGCTACTGGTTCTCAAGGTGATATTGGTCCTCAAGGCGCTACTGGTCCTCAAGGTGATACTGGTGCTCAAGGTGCTACTGGTGCTCAAGGTGCTACTGGTTATCAAGGATTGACTGGTACTGTTGGACCTACTGGTTCAATTGGTGCTACTGGTCTTAAGGGTGCTACGGGGGTAGGTACACAAGGCGCTATTGGTTATCAAGGTGTTACTGGTTATCAAGGTGTTATTGGTTCTCAAGGTGCTACTGGTATTGGTTCTCAAGGTGCTATTGGACCTCAAGGTGCTACTGGTTCACAAGGTGTTACTGGTCCTCAAGGTGCTACTGGTTATCAAGGTGCTGTTGGTCCTCAAGGTGCTACTGGTGCTACTGGTATAGTTGGTGTTGTTGGTCCTACTGGTGCTCAAGGTGTTGTTGGTCCTACTGGTGCTCAAGGTGTTGGCGCACAAGGTGAGATTGGTGCTACTGGTTCAATTGGTGCTACTGGTTCAATTGGTGCTACTGGTGCTACTGGTTCAATTGGTGCTACTGGTGCTACTGGTTCAATTGGTGCTACTGGTGCTACTGGTTCAATTGGTGCTACTGGTTCAATTGGTGCTACTGGTTCAATTGGTGCTACTGGTTCAATTGGTGCTACTGGTGCTACTGGTGCTGCTGGTTCAATTGGTGCTACTGGTGCTACTGGTTCAATTGGTGCTACTGGTGCTGCTGGTTCTCAAGGTTCTGCTGGTGCTAAAGGTATAACTGGTTCAATTGGCTCTCAAGGTGACACTGGTTCTCAAGGTTCTGCTGGTGCTACTGGTTCAATTGGTGCTACTGGTTCAATTGGTGCTACTGGTGCTGCTGGTTCTCAAGGTTCTGCTGGTTCTAAAGGTATAACTGGTTCAATTGGCTCTCAAGGTGACACTGGTTCTCAAGGTGCTACTGGTTCAATTGGTTCTCAAGGTTCTGCTGGTTCAGTTGGTTCTCAAGGTGCTACTGGTTCAATTGGTGCTACTGGTGCTGCTGGTTCAATTGGTGCTACTGGTGCTGCTGGTTCAATTGGTGCTACTGGTGCTAAAGGTATAACTGGTTCAATTGGCTCTCAAGGTGACACTGGTTCTCAAGGTTCTGCTGGTTCAGTTGGTTCTCAAGGTTCTGCTGGTTCAGTTGGTTCTCAAGGTGCCACTGGTTCTCAAGGCGCTACTGGTTCTCAAGGCGCTACTGGTTCTCAAGGTTCTGCTGGTTCTCAAGGTTCTGCTGGTTCTCAAGGTGCTACTGGTTCAATTGGTGCTACTGGTTCAATTGGTGCTACTGGTTCTAGAGGCGCTACTGGTGTAGGAGCACAAGGTGCTCAAGGTGCTACTGGTGCTACTGGTGCTCAAGGTGCTACTGGTGCTCAAGGTGCTACTGGTGCTACTGGTGCTACTGGTGCTACTGGTGCTACTGGTGCTACTGGTGCTAGTACAGGCGCTACAGGTGCTCAAGGTGCTACTGGTGCTACAGGTTCTCAAGGTGCTACTGGTGCTACAGGAATGGTGGGCGTTGCCGCAACATATAATTCATTTACATACTCATTTACGGCTAATCAAGTTGGAATAACAGATCAAACAATTGTTAATAACTTTCCAGTAAAAAATGATAACGGCTCGTTTGCTGCTTATACATATTCAATAACAAGAACAGGAACAAATAACTTAAATATAAGTGTATCATTATCATTAGCATATATAGAAAAAAATACTAGTGATGGTATAACATTTTCTGGAGTAACCAATGGAACGACAACCCCAATGACAAACTTTTACAATAATAACACTACAAACTTATCCATTGATAGCTTTAATGGATTACCTCTATCACGTGGTGGATATCAATTTTATGGACTCAATAATGTGTATATATCACCTATGACCGCACCAACCATTCTATCAAATACATCTTTATTATCTTGTTTCGAAGGGTGCACATTAAGTGGTGGCATTGGAACTTGGGATACTAGCAAAGCAATAAACATGTCAAGAATGTTTTATAATTGTGCCTTCAATTCTAATATTAGTAATTGGAATACAAGTTTAGTAACAAATATGAGTTATATGTTTTATGGCGCTTCATTATTCAATAATGGTGATGTATCAGGCAACGCAGGTAATAGTCCAATACTATGGGGAACTACAACTTCAAATGTTACAGATATGTCATATATGTTTTATGGTGCGGTATCATTTAATCAGACTATTAGCAGTTTTAATACTAGTAAAGTAGTAACAATTTCTAATATGTTTAATGGATGTGTCAATTTTAATAATGGCGCTTCTAAAACTACTAATGGAGGCAGTGCTTTATCATGGACATTTAGTAATTTATTAACAGATATATCTAATGTTTTTAATAACGCTCTAGTATTCAATCAAAATGTTGATACATGGAATGTTACAGCAGTACCAAAGATGGAATATGTTTTTAATGGATGCGCTAGATTTAATAATGGATACGGTTCATCTGGTACTTCATTATTGTGGAGTAATTCTGTGGTAACAAGTATCAGTAATATGTTTAATGGTGCTACCGTATTCAATCTTACTATGCCAAATTTCACTACTACTAATGTAACAAATATGAGTGGTGTATTTATGAATGCTCAAACATTCAATAAAGCTATATCGTGGAACACTGCTAATGTAACTGATATGAGTAATATGTTTAACGGTGCTACAAGTTACAATCAACCTCTAACAACTAGTGGTAGCATTTGGAATACAAGTTCTGTAACCAATATGAGTAATATGTTTAACGGTGCTACAAGTTACAATCAGGTTATTAATTGGACTACAAGTGCACTTACAAATACTAGCGGTATGTTTATGGGCGCTACAACTTTCAATCAAAACCTTCAGTTAGTTACTGATCTTGTAACAGATATGTCAAATATGTTTAATGGTGCAACACAATTTTGGCAAATTCTTCGTAATGCCACTCCAACTGATAAATGGAGTTTTACTAATGTTACAAATATGAGCAACATGTTTGCTAACGCAACAAGGTATAACAGTGGACTTTATAATTGGAATACAGACAGATTAACAAATTGTACTAATATGTTTAAAAATGCGACCAATTTTAACAATCTTTGTCAGTTATCTACTAGTTACGTAACTAATATGTCTGGTATGTTTTCTGGTGCTATCGTATTCAATCAATCTCTTTCTACTTTTAACACCTCTAATGTAACAAATATGAGCAATATGTTTTATAATGCCACGAACTTCAATCAAGATATCTCAGGCTGGCAATCACAAAATGTAACAGACATGAGTTATATGTTTTATGGTGCTTCATCATTTAATTGTGCTAGCGGAAATGGTTTCGCCTCATGGTCCGCATATAAAGTAACGACTATGAATAGTATGTTTATGAATGCTACAAATTACAATAAATCTGTATTTGGTTTTACTAGCAACCTACTAACAGATACTTCTAATATGTTTAATGGCGCAACATCATTTAATAAATCAGTTAATCTTATTACTACGACTGGTGTAACAAATATGTCTGGTATGTTTAGTGGTGCTACAGCATTTAACAATGAAGCACAATCTTTAACGATTTCTACTGTTAATGTAACAGATATGAGCAATATGTTTTATGGCGCTACGGCATTTAACCAAGAAATCTCAAGCTTTAATGTTAGCAAAGTAACAAATATGAGCGGTATGTTTAAAAACGCATCTTCATTTAATAAAAATATTGCTACTCTAAATACAACTTCTGTAACAAATATGAGCAGTATGTTTATGAATGCTACAGCATTTAACAATAATGCGCAAGATTTATCGTTTTCTACTATTATTGTGACAGATATGAGTTATATGTTTTATGGTGCTTCATCATTTAATCAAGTTATTAGCAGCTGGAGCACTAGTAATGTAACAAATATGAGTTATATGTTTTATGGCGCAACAATATTTAATAAAACTATCAGTGCTTGGGTAGTTACTAAAGTAACAAATATGAGTTTCATGTTTTACAACGCTATAGCATTTAATAATGGAAATGGTTCTGCTGTAGTAGGCACCTTAACATGGACTACCAGTGCTGTAACAAATATGGCATCTATGTTCCAATTATGTTCTGCTTGTTATCTAAATCTAAGCACATGGAATGTTACCCTTATAACAATTGCTGCCTCACGCGCAGCATTTAACACAGGCGCAGTAAATATGATAATTCCTAATTTTACGGTATAAGCTTTATTAGTGTAAAAATATAAACAATAATTTTTGAAATATAATACAAATATAATTATAATAAATACAATTATAATTATAAAAATAAAAAATATCTTTAGTTATATCAACTCATTTTAGCAGCATAAATTATTTAAATTATATGAATTGTGTGAGCTATATTTTTAAATTTAACGCAATAATCATTTAAATCTTTATTAACAGTCATTTTAATAAAACACCTTAGAGTTACAAGGATATCATTAAAAGAGTTATGAAGGTTATGTGGTGTTGTTTCAAATAGTTTTTCATGTAATTCACTCAATTTTGGATATTTTAAATAAGGTTTTCCATATTTATTTAGGAGTTGAATATTACAAAGCTCAATTGACTCCTGTAAAGTGCAATAAATATTTTTAATATTTTGTAAATAATGAAGATTTAATTTTATTTCCTTTAAATTTTTCTCAGAAACACTGGGGGTTACTAAATTAATCATTCTTAATAATTCAACCTTTACTACATTCATATCAAAAGATATATTATGTCCTACAATTTTATCACAGCTTCTCAAATGAAAGAAGAACTCATTAAAAATCTCATCTAGGTTGTCTCCTTTCGTCATTGACATTTCATTCGTAATTCCATGAATTTTAATCGAATCCGCGCTAATTGTAATATTTTCTGGAACTCTTACAATGTAGTCTTTCGTTTCTACTATATCGTTAACTTCATCGTCGTATATAATATAACTAAACTGGACTATATGAGGCCATTTATCCAAAGTATCTGGGCTTATTATTTTCGTCTCAGGCAGGCCTGTTGTTTCAGTATCAAAAACTAATACACGCATATTGGTTCAATTATAAATATAATTTTAAGTCGTTGTTTTTTATTATAAGTTATTTACAATAAAAAATACATTTCAATTTTATTTTATTCAATTTATTACGTGTGTTATTACCATTTAATAACTTTTACAAATACCAAAACTTCTCCTATGCCATATTGTAATACCATGTTCTTTTATTCCATCCAAATGTTTTTTAGCGCCATAACCTTTATTGGTATCTATTCCATAATATTCTGATAAATATGGATTTTTCTGACATAAGTCATCAATATATTTGTCTCTCTCTACTTTTGCCAAAATAGAAGCCGCCGCAATTGAAGAATATTTATTGTCACCTCCTTCAATAGTTGTATATGGTATAGTTTCTATTTTATTCGTTTTTTTATTTAATATTGTAAGTGGAATAAAATAGTTACCATCTATTAATAAATTGTAATTATAATCTCTAATCTCTTCACTTCCAGAAAGTGAAAGTTTTTTATTAAATTGTTTTCTTACTTCCAATATTGAGTTTCGCATTGCTTGTTGTGTCGCCTGAAGAATATTTATTTCATCTATAGTTGTTTCATCCTCATAACAAACATACCATGCCAACGCATTTGCTTTAATATATTCAGCCACTTCTTCAATCTTCTTTTTTGAATGAAACTTTTTACTATCCTTCATCTTTGAATGGTCAAAAGCGTCATCTTTAGGTAAAATAACCGCTCCTGTATAGACTCTTCCAAACAATGGACCGCGACCAGCTTCATCTACCCCTATTTCAAATATTTTATCATCTTCATTATAATATTTCTTTAAAATTTGTTGAGGAGTTTTTGATTTGAGTATTTTTTTATTTTTTTTTGGAACAATAATAACCTCTTCATCTGAATCATCAATAATTTCAGCACATTCATAGTCTGTTTTATTCATATTATATTGTATATTTTATATTTTATTACAAAAATCAATTCAATTATATTATAAACTTTTTTCACTATATAAATTATACAATGAACACTGAAGCATTATTTCTTTTCGTGATTTTATTATTAGGCTTAGTTTTATCTTCTTTTTTAGGAAGCATTTATAAGGAAGGTTTTGATTTAAGCATGTCATCAGCAGAAGATTCGTTATCTAATTTATATAACACCGCAGCTAGTGACGTAGATAGCGCAGTTAATACAACTGCTAATGCTGTAGATAGCGCATATGATGCCACCGCAAATGCCGTAGATAATACATATAATGCTACAACTAATGCTGTATCTAGCACTTTTGACAATTATAATCATTATACTGGTTCATCTGCACAACTTCAAAGTGGTGCGACATTTTCAGACACTAGTGGTAATACTATAGTGGTTATTACTAATAGTGATGGAACACAATCCTTACAATTAAATCAAGTAGGGCAATCAACGCCAATGATATTATCATCTACACCTCCTTCTTCATCTAATGTTCCCGCATCACCAAATACATTTTATGCGCCATTTGGGAATTTAAACGCTACAGTTGTTACAGGTAATAATGGACAACCTGTTATTCAATTTAATTTTCCAAGTGGTCAATCCATAACATTTACTCAAACTAGCGGACCTTCTAATAGTGCTAGTCCTTCTAATACTACTGTTACATCGACGCAATATTATGGAAGCACAGGCTATCCAATTCAACCAGCTCCTAATAATTTAGCATATCAAGGACCTTACGGTGGGTCCGCAGGAGCTGTAACTGGACCATATGGAAACACCGCGTATTATGCTCAAGGACCTTATGGCAACGCTGTCGCAGGAATACAACCTTATGGATACCCTAACGCCCAATACCAAGGACCTTATGGCGGATCCGCAGGAGCTGTTACTGGTCCATATGGAAACACCGCATATTATGCTCAAGGACCTTATGGAAATACGGTTGCTGGCGCAGCATCAAATCCTTATGCTAGTTCATTACCACAAGGTATTCCTGCTAACCAAATACCACCTGGAGAAGAAGATTTATATATTCTTAAGTCAGAAGTAGTGCCCCCTGTTTGTCCCGCATGTCCTGCTGCTGGTTCATGTCCTAGACAAGAAAAATGCCCTCCTTGCCCTGCTTGCGCACGTTGTCCTGAGCCATCTTTTGAATGTAAAAAGGTTCCTAACTACAGCACTATCAATAATGATTATTTACCTTCACCTATTTTGAATGATTTCTCTCAATTTGGAATGTAAAGTATATAAACCAAAATATCTAACATAAATTATTTATTAGTAATATAATAAATAATTTTTATTCACGAGATTTTATACATTTTTTGTCCATCTTAAATGTAGCAGTTTTATCTTCTAGAGGAACAATATTAATAACACATTTTGATTTTTTGCCATAAAGAGGTTCAGTGCATCCTTTTTCCTTTTTCTTCATTGTATTACTTTTCTTAAACGTAAATACCTTGGGTTTTTCATCTGTACAACGAGACCTAAAGTGTTCATATCTTTCTCTCACATCACAATATGTCAAATTTGATTTCTTATGTAACATTTTATTAACTGTCTCATGTAGTTCATATATATAACGAGAAAATGTTTCTCTGCTAGCCATATGACACATATTCAATGGTTTCTTCTTAAAATTATTTGTCAAATTCATCCTACAATACTTACAAGGTAATACATATTGAAGATTTAATACATAATCCCTATAATGTTTTTTATCATCATCTGTAGGATTAACAGGATAATTAAAACTCATTATATGTAGATATGTCCATTGTAGCGGACCCCAAATTTTTACCATCATCCCATCGCCAGATAAAAAATCTTTTTTTGTGAATACTCTTTTCTTTTTTGTTTTATTATTTGTAGTAATATTTTTACGAGTATGTTTCATTCTATAATTTAAGTAGAAAAAATTAAAATACAAATAATAAAATATATCTCAAATTTATATGGATTCGATTACGAATAAAGCATTTAACTTAACTGTTTTTACTAGCGTAACTAAACAAATATGTATGTGCTCAGCTAGTTCAATCTTTTTGATTATTCTTTTTATAATTAGCCCATTAAGTAATTTTTTCAAGACATCATTGTTTATGAAGTTAGTAGCTTTAATAATATTAGTTTATACCATTTACTTAAATAACAAACAAACCAATTTACTAAGAGACGCATCAACAATGTCTACAGCTTCACAAATTAAATCACAATTAAATATTAATATTATTTGTAGTTATGTATTTACTATTTTTATAGGATTATTAATCATTTTTATCATTAAGAGTTTTTTTTAATTTAGACAAACAATCTTGTTTAATAAAGAGTGATTTAATTTCCATTATTTTTGCATAATATAACTTATCATTTTTAAAGGAGTGTTTATTAATTTCAATAAGTTCTCCATTAATAGTTCTAAATAACATTTTATCTAATTATAATTAATTAGCTTTATATTATATTCGTTAAAACAGTTTCATAATTTCTTCTAGAATATATATAAATGGCTAAATACGTAAATTTTAATGAAGCTTCGGGTATGAGATTACCACTCGGAAATGAGAATGCTAGTGTGTTGTCAAGAATTAAAAGCGCTGGCGGCAACATTAGCACTACTACACTAGTTACGATATGTGTAGTTATTTTATTTGGAGCTCTAGCAATATTTTATTATTTTTATTATGTTTCAGCAAAAAATAAGACCGCCTATAAACCTAATAGCGAACAAGTGCCTCTAGGCACTTCACAAAGCAGCACAGCTGAGTTATTATTCTTTTTTGCGGACTGGTGTCCCCATTGTAAAGCAGCCAAGCCAATTTGGAATGAATTAAAGTCTGAATATGAAAATAAAACAATAAATGGTTATAAAGTAATATTTACAGAAATAGATTGTTCTACAGAAACAGCTGAAGTAGAAAAAATGGTGAATCAATATAATATAGAAGGCTATCCAACCATCAAATTATTAAAGGATGGACAAGTTATAGAATATGACGCAAAACCTTCAAAGGCTACTCTCACTCAATTCTTGAACACTGTTCTCTAAGCTAGAGAGAAATGTTTTTGCGCTTTCCACACCATTATTAAATAAATCTTTGCGAACTTCTATGTTACTTAAAGCATCTTTTAGAACATTTATACTTAAATAACTAGCATTACATACAACTTCATATTTAACATTATGTTGAATGTGTTCAGTATTTAGACTAAAAATGGCTTTGAATAAAAAACTTAATAAAAAATCAATCAACGAAGATTCTGAATTAATATAATTTTTATCATCGCTATATTTATTTTTAAATCCTATTATTTCATCTATATTTTTACCAGAGTTAATACAATAATTCAAAGGATAGTTAGAAACTATACCTCCATCTGTATAACATTTATTGTCAATACAAACAGGTGTGATTAATATTGGCAAACAGCAACTCATTTGAACTGCGGTAATAAGCGATAATTTTGGATGGGTTAAATAAGATACATCTTCTGGTTTGTATTCATTAATTTCAAATGAAAAAAGATGTAACTCAATTTTAGATAAATTATAGAATTCTTCTAATGTAATTTCCATAGGAATATCTTTAGCGTCAAGAAGTGGTTTAAAGCATTTTTCAATCGTTTTATGGTCAAATAATCCTTTCTTTGTATAAGCATCAAAAATATTTTGGACATTAATGTTGAAAACATCTTGCCACGGGCGTTTTATTATATAATCATTAATTGTTTCCCAGTCAAATTTTAAACAAATTAATGTTCCAATAATAGCTCCTGCTGAGGTTCCGTATATTGTTTCAATATTTTTCATATCTAAAAAGTGATTTTTTTCAAGATGTTGTATGGCTCCTAAAACTTGAACCATAATGGGTCCTCCTCCAGAAATAACCAAATGTTTTATTGTCATTAATAATAGATAATTACCTAACTATATTTAAGTGATTATGTATTTTATGTATTACAATTTTGTTAAGATTAAATTTTTATTTTTTTTTCACACAAAATACAAATGGCTAATATTTTTACTCTTGAAAACATTGAAGATTTCTCTGAAAAACTAAATATAGATGAGTTATATGAAAAAAAACATCAATATGATTTAAATAAGTTGGCTTTGTTTAATAAAATATTGAATCGTATCCATGTGAGAATAAAAACTGTATCAAGACAAAGAATGGATGAACAATTTTGTTGGTTTGTAGTTCCTGAATTAATAATAGGGGTTCCTAAATATGACCAAGGCGCATGTATAGCTTTTTTGATGGATAAATTAAAAGAAAATGGCTTTAATGTGCGTTACATACATCCAAACACATTATTTATATCATGGGCGCATTGGGTTCCATCATATGTTAGGACAGAACTTAAAAAGAAGACAGGAATAGCAGTTAATGAATATGGAGAAAAAATTTATGAAATAACAGAGGAAGGAAATGATAAGTTAATTTTTGAACCAAAGAATCCAGATGATTTTATGTTAAATAGAACACAGCAAGACACATCTCAGAAAGGGAAGCCACCGAAGAAAGAATACACACCAATTAAGTCATATAAGCCATCAGGAAATTTGGTTTATGACGATGATATGTTGAATAAGGTAGAAAACAAATTTCTGTAAGTATAATAAAATTTTTTGTATTAAATTTATTCTAATATTATTATATGAACGATAACTTACCAGCAAACATTTTTAAAATAAACAATAACATACCTGGTGGAAACCTCTTTACAACAGCAATGTCGTTTTTTGGTCAATACCAGTTAGTAACTAATGAATATTCAGGGGTTTATTTATCAACAGATTATGGTGTAACATGGAAGGTAGCTTTAAATGTACAAGGACAATCCTACGCTGGTGTATCAAGGAGTGGTCAGTATCAAACAGTTGCTATAAGGGGTGATTGTATATACACTTCTAATGATTTTGGGACAACATGGGTCGCAAGCTCTGCACCAAAAAAGCTATGGTGTTCTGTAGCAATATCATCAACTGGTAAATATCAAATAGCAAGTGGTCAATCAGTATATATCTCTAGTGACTATGGTGTAAATTGGGCTATGATAGACGCAACTAATTTTTATAGAGATATGCGTGTTTCTATATCTTTAACAGGTAAATATCAAACTGCCGTAATTAATAGTGTTGGAATATTAACCTCATCTGATTATGGTGCAACATGGAAACTAAATAATAACATTACATCAAATAATTCTTGGATAGCAATATCAATGTCTTTATCAGGACAATATCAAACCGCAATTAATAATACAATGTCTGTATCTGATGATATGGTTTATGTATCAAATGATTATGGAAGTACATGGGTAAATAAGATGCGTTTAGTCGGTCTGGATTTATGTATAGCAATATCAGGAACAGGAAAGTATCAAGTACTAGCAGATCAAGCGACATCTTTTGTATATGAATCAATGGATTATGGAAATACATGGACTATTAATAATACATGGACTATTAGTAGCACAAGAGGCACTAATATACAAAGATTTGGAGGCATTGCTATGTCAAAAGATGGAAAATACATTACCATAGTTGCTTATCAAGGAAATGTATTTCAATGTTTTAATAACATAAATTATGATGGGTTTCCACAGTTAATGTATTCTACTAATTTGGATGGGACAGCCGATTTGATAGCATATATAGGAATTGAAAGTACTGTAAACATACCAGCTTCAACAATTGGCATTGATAATAAATTATATACAGTAACATCTATATACGAGGATACTTTTTCAGGTTACACTGAATTAACAAGTGTTGTAATTCCACCTTCAGTAATATCTATAAACAAAAATGCGTTTAAATCTTCAAATTTGACGAATGTATATTTTTTAGGTGATATAATCCCAACAATAAATACATCTAACTTTAGTAATGGAAGTGATACAGTTTATTATAAAAGTGGAGCAGATAATATATGCGCATTATCTGGATTATTTACTTATTCAACTATTACACCTAGAGACCCAGTGTCAAATGTCCAAGCTAGTTATTCTGGAAGTGATATATTAGTATCTTGGACAGCTCCTGTAATTGCTAATGGAATAGTTAGCTCTAACTTGACAAAATATATTGTAACCCCATATAAAGATACCGTGGCATTAGCATCCATAGAGATAATCCCTGTAAATGGCTCATTGGCAACATCAACACAAATAGCACATATAGATGGAACTTCCGTTTATAAATTTATAGTAACAAGTGTTTATGGAACATATAACTCAACACAAGCACAATCCAATAATTTAGTGCCCCACTACATAGCTCATTGTTTTAATAAAGGAACACAGATATTAACAGATACAGGATATAGAAACATTGAATCTTTAAAGAAGGGTGATTTAGTAAAAACACATCAAAACGGGTTTCGTCCTATAACTTATATACATAAATCAATAATTGATTATAAAGAAATCAATCCTGATTCGTCAAAAATATATAAATGTAGCAAGGAGAATTACCCAGAATTATTTGAAGATTTGTTGCTTACTGGATGGCATAGCATTTTGGTAGATGAACTAACACAAGAACAAACAGAAAAAACTATTCAATCAGGTAATAAGGTTTATAAAGTAGAAGATAAATGGGGATTATTATCTAGTTTAGATAAAAGATCGATACCTCATGACAAATATGGGGTATACGAATTGTATCATGTGGCTGTTAGTAAATTAAGAAAAAATAAATATGGTATATACGCAAATGGTCTATTAACAGAAGCATACTTTTAGCACTATAACATCACATGTAATTACACCATTTCGTTGGTCTAAATTATATATTTGATTTTTGAAATTAAATATATATTCCCAAAGTAACTTAAAGAACGAAGGGTCGGGAAGGAATTATTTTTTCCCAAAAGTATTTCAGGTTTTGGATTTTGGACATTTATAAATGTCCATTTTCAGAAAGCCCTTACATTTCGGGGGTAAAAGGGAAGCCGCCACTGCATATTTGAAAGTTACCGTCTGGTTACTTTTAAAATATTTTTTATTTTGTTACCATAAAATTTTTCATTTTTTAGGAAAATGGTTTAGGAATATTTTATTTTATATAATTATGGAAACCGATGGAAACCAAAATATGCTCAAATTATGCTCCAAATATTATTGTGAAAAATGTGAATACAAAACAGATAAGAAAAGTAGTTATAACAATCATTTGTTAAGTGCTAAACACATTAAGGAAACGGATGGATACACTATTATGCCAAAAATATGCCCAGACTACAATTGTGAAAAATGTAACAAAAATTATAGCAATAGGTCTGGTTTATGGAAGCATAAAAAAACTTGTAAAATTACAAAATCTAACAACGAAATGGATTCTCATTCTATAAAAACACAACCTACAGATAAAGACCTTATCATGCTTCTTATTAAAGAAAATAGTGAATTTAAAAATATGGTTATTGAGCAACAAAATATGATGATGGAAGTTATTAAAAATGGAACACATAATACTACACATACAAATTCACATAACAAATCATTTAATTTACAATTCTTTTTAAATGAAACATGTAAAGATGCGATTAATATTATGGATTTTGTGGAATCAATTCAGTTACAACTTTCTGATTTGGAAAAGGTTGGTGAAGTTGGTTACGTAGATGGCATTTCTAATATTATTGTGAAAAACTTAAAAGCATTGGAT
>Ga0114959_10000932_pt1 | contig 26965 bp, 18 predicted proteins | sample C_130625_EF_Meta_FD_87317 | JGI IMG/M metagenome (GOLD analysis project Ga0114959, IMG submission 87317) | Freshwater microbial communities from Lake Croche, Canada to study carbon cycling - C_130625_EF_MetaG | ecosystem: Environmental > Aquatic > Freshwater > Lake | place: Lake Croche, Canada... | reverse complement strand
GAATCCGGAGTATTTCACCTTCCTTCGCGACACCAAGGCGAAGCTGGACGTGGTGATTGGCGATGCTCGACTTTCGCTGGCTCGCCAGCCGGACGGGGAGTTTGACTTTATCGTTCTGGACGCATTTAGCAGCGATGCAATTCCGGTTCACCTGCTCACGCAGGAGGCCTTGGCGATGTACACCAAGAAGCTGAAGCCGGGTGGGTTCATCGCCTACCACATCAGTAACCGCTACCTGAACCTGGAGCCGGTGGTGGCGAACAACGCGGCGGCGATCGGCTGGAAGGCGTGGAGCCAGGTGGATGGCCCGAGTGTGGAAGAGGCAGACGCCGGTAAGACGGCATCTTCTTACATGGTGGTGGCAAAGGATGAAAAGTCCTTGAGTTGGATTCTGGGACGGATGACGATGTGGGGAGCTAGCGACCCGGACAAGTCGATTCGACCGTGGACAGATGACTACAGCAATGTTTTGGGCGTTTTCAGCTTGAACAACTGATGGCCGTCTTCCTGGAGACGGCTCGCTTGCGGCTTCGGGATTTCGTTTCGGCGGATGCCGCGTTCATTGCCCGGATGAACGCCGATCCGGAGGTGATGACCTATTTGGGCGGCCCGATCACGGATCCGCAGGAATCGTTTGACTGGGTCGAGCGTCGTCCTCCGGGCTTTTGGGTAGCGGAGGTCTTGGCGACTAGAGCGCCGATTGGTTGGTTTCACTTGCGGCCCGAGCGGCAGGAGCCGTTTGAACTGGAGCTGGGATACCGGCTGATTCGGTCGGCGTGGGGCCAGGGATTTGCCACGGAGGCTAGTCTCGGATTACTGGACGTGGCTCGCGAGCAAGGCGCGCCGCGGGTGGTGGCGACGACCGATGTCCTGAACTTAGGGAGTCGGCGCGTGATGGAGAAGATCGGGATGCGTCACACGGCGGATTTTCTGTATAACGGCAACTTGCCGAGCGTGCGATACGAGATTGAGTTGGGGTGAAGTCGGAGATTTGACCGTTTTCGAGGGAATGCCGGGACAATTTGAGTTCCCAATTTGTGATTCACATTAAGCCGACTACCCCAAGAATATAGGCTCCGGGCTCTGCATGGGTCTGATTTCCTGGCGATGGGTATCCAATCGGGACCATTTCGCGACGAGCCATCAACTATTGATTCCGTCAGCAGGTGCCATCTTTTTTACTTTTCACGCCGGCTACGGGTTCGACATGCAACCTGAAGCCGTTCGGTTCAACAAGCTTGTCAGCAATTGATGCTATTGGCATCTTCCACGAGATTTCGCCTCAGTGGACTGAGGCGGTACTTTGGACTATTGACTTCTGAGCGCTTCAAGTTCTTTCTGGGCCCTTTCGGCGTAGCGCGTGTTTGGGTTTAGCTCGATGAGTTTTTGAAAGGTTTCGCGCGCCTTCGTTTTGTCGCCTAGCCGGAGATAGGCAATGCCAAGCTCTCCGTAGGCTTCGCCGCGAACGTGGATGGAGACCAGGGGCATTCGTTTCGGCCCGATGAATTTGATGAAGCGATTGCAATCATCGCGAAGGGTTTCCCAGACTACTTTTGGCAGTTGTTCCGTTGCCCATACTTGCCCCTGAATGTACAGGGTGGCGGCGCGCATCATATAGATGTTGGGGTCATCGGGGCGCAGGGCAACGGCGCGATCGAGAGTACGGCGGGACTCATCCAGGGCTTTAGTGGGATCGGCTTTGGGATTGAGGAACTTTGCCGTGGCGGCTTTTACCGTCTGGCCATTGCCCAGCCAGACGAGGGCACGGGCATCTTTGGGGTCTTTCTTGACCATGCCTTCAATCTCCGCGTAAGCGGCGTTGAAAGTTTTCAGATCGCCGCGAAACACGCTAAAGAACTTTTGGCGGTACTTTACGATAAACGGATCCTCGGTGTAAACGCCGGGCTGGGGCCGATTCTCCTCGGGCTTGGGATACACAAATTGGGCGCGGGCAAGGCCAGGGAGGGCAACCAAAAGTAAGCCGGGGACACCGTAAATGAGGGAGAGCCGCATCGATTAGTACTACGCAGATTTTCTGCCATACGGTACACAGAGATGCCGAACGGAGAGGGTCTCCTACGTTAGGCCGACCGAGCGCGATGTTCTTTCTCTACAATATTCTGGTTCCCATCCTCAGCCCCATCTGGGCGCCGTGGATGCTATTTCGCGCTTGGCGACGAAAGGAACAGCCGGTTTGGAAGGAGCGAACGGGAAGTTATCACTTTGCGAAGCCCGATCCAGCGCGGCCACGGCTGTGGCTGCACGCAGTGAGTGTGGGCGAAGTCATTGCGGCATTGCCGATTCTGCGAGAGTTGCGGAAGCGAGACAATTCGATCGAAATCATTCTGTCGGTGACCACCAGCAGCGGGCACCAGACTGCGCGAGAGCAAGCGAAGGGATTAGCGGACCACTTGATCTACTTTCCGCTTGACGTGCTGCGGTTTCAGATGTCGGCGATGCAGCAGATTCAGCCAAGAGTGGTGGCGATCATGGAAACCGAGCTTTGGATGAACCATGTTTGGTCCGCTAAGGTTTTTGATGCGGAGACGTACCTAATCAATGGCCGAATCAGCGACCGCGCCTATCCGCGTTCCTCTAAAATCCGCCCGTTCTATCAGACACTATTCAAGTCTCTCGATCACGCGCTGATGCAAACGCCGGTGGATGCGGAGCGGATTACGGCTTTGGGTGCGAAGGGAGTGGAGGTATTCGGGAATTCCAAGTTCGACCAGGCGGTGGGCGTGCCTAGCAGAACGCCGGATGCTTGGCGGGAAGATCTGGGGGTTACGCCGGAGCGCAAGTGCGTGGTGGTGGGTTCCCTGCGGGCAGAGGAGTTTGCGACAGTTGGTCCCGCATTGATGCAGTTAGCCGCAAGAGGAATTCAGGTGGTTATCGCACCCCGTCACCTCGAGCGGACCCCAGAGTTGCTCGACATCTTAGGGGCAGGTACGCCAAGACGGTCGCAAGGGGGACGCATGGCTGACAACCTCCTGGTGCTGGACACCTACGGCGAGTTAGGCGAAGTGTACGCCGTGGCGGATTTGGCCATTATTGGCGGCGGGTTTGCAGACTTGGGGGGACAGAACTTGATTCAGCCGATGGCGGTGGGAGTGCCGGTAGTGTGCGGAGCGCACATGCAGAACTTTCGGGACGTGGCGGAGGCAGCAATTGCGGCGGGAGCCGCCCGGAAATCCTCGCCGGCAACTTTGGCCAACGACGTCGAACAGTGGCTATCCGATGGAGAGCAGCTAGACCAGAGTGCTGCGGCTGCGCGAGCGATCGTTGCGGCAAACGTGGGAGCATCGGCACGGTATGCCGATGCGCTTCTGCGGGCGCTGACCTCACCCATCAAAAACGTGTAACCTACGGGCGCAATGGTGCCCATGATTGTCGCCGTCAGTCCTGACGTAATTTATCCCCTTTCCCAAGTCCCCGCCGCCGCTGTCGTGCAGGAATATGGTGAACCCCGCGCCAACCGATCGGTAGACGGGAATCCGCTGACCATTGGCGGCAAAGTTTTTTCCACCGGCCTCGGAACCCACGCGGCCGGAGAGATTCGCCTGAACCTGCGCGGCCAGGGCAAATCCTTCTTCGCCCGAGTGGGCGTAGATGACGAGACCAAGGGTAAGGGCTCGGTGCGATTTTTGGTCTACGGCGACCAGAAGATGCTGGCCGATTCCGGCGTGATGAAGGGGGGCGAGAGCCACCGAGTGCTAGACGTTCCGCTGAAAGGCGTGAAATCCCTGCGACTGGTGGTGCAGGACGCGGGCGATGGGATTAGTTATGACCACGCCGACTGGGCCGAAGCCGCAGTCACGATGCTTTCGGGCACGCCATCGGTGGCGGTGGTGCCGCAAGAACCGGCGATGAAGATTGCCTCGCACAAGCGTCCGCAGACGGAGATTCACGGTCCGCGCGTGCTGGGAGGCACCCCGGGACGCGACTTTACATTCCGGATTCCCGCTACGGGAACCGGACCTTTCACTTATCAGGTGAAAGGACTTCCTAACACCTTGACGGTTGATCGGCGAGGAATCATCTCCGGCACCGTTCCCCCCGCCGGCGAGTATCCGATTAACGTCACCGTAATTGGCGGTAAGGGCCAGGACAACCGTGTGATCACGCTGGTGAGCGGAAAGGGGCTGGCACTGACGCCGCCGATGGGATGGAACAGTTGGAACTGCTGGGCCGCGGAAATCAGCGCGGATAAGGTTCGCGCCGCGGCGGATCGGTTTATTTCGACCGACTTGGCGGCCTACGGCTACTCCTACGTGAACATTGACGACTGCTGGGAAGCGGGTCGGGATGCGAACGGCAATATTTTGACCAACGCGAAGTTTCCCGACATGAAGGGCTTGGCCGACTATGTTCACTCCCAGGGGTTACGAATTGGGCTGTACAGCAGCCCGGGACCGCTCACTTGCGGCGGCTACACCGGTAGCTATCAGCACGAGGTCTTGGACGCAAAGCAGTATGCCGCTTGGGGATTTGACTACCTGAAGTACGACTGGTGCAGCTACGGTTCGATTGACGACGGTAGCACGCTGACGGGACTCCAGAAGCCTTACATTTTGATGGGCGAAGCGCTCAAGAACTCGGGGCGGGACATCGTGTTTAGCCTTTGTCAGTACGGCATGGGCGACGTTTACCAGTGGGGCGGCTCGGTGGGAGGAAACCTATGGCGGACCACCGGTGACATCACCGACACCTGGAACAGCATGGCGGGAATTGGGTTTGATCACGATCGCCGATCGGCCTACGTGAAGCCGGGCGGATGGAACGACCCGGATATGTTGGTGGTGGGATACGTGGGCTGGGGCAGTCCGCACCCTTCAAAGCTGACCGGTAATGAACAGATCACCCACATCACGCTGTGGTCGATGTTGGCAGCACCGTTGCTGATTGGCTGCGATCTCACCCGCATCGATGATTTCACCAAGGATCTGCTGATGAACCACGAAGTGATTGAGATTGACCAGGATCCTCTGGGCAAGGCCGCCCGCCGGATTCAGCAAGACGGCGAGCTGGAAGTTTGGTCACGCCCGCTATGGGATGGCTCGGTAGCCGTGGCGTTCTTCAATCGCGGTCTGGAGCGATCGGAGATCAAAGTACGTGCTTCTCGGCTGGGCTTGAAGGGATCGGCTCCGCACCGCGTGCGCAACGCTTGGTTACGTCAGGATGCGGGCACGCTGGGAGAAACTCTCTCGGCATCCGTACCTGCTCACGGCGCTCAGCTCTTCGTGATTAAGTAGTTATTCGGCCCAAGGGCCTCGGCGAATTGGTTGTGAATACCAACAAACCGAGGCCCCTTTTTTTCATACAATTCGCCGGGTGACGGAATTTCTACGATTGGGGGAGTTAAACTGGGCGGGACAATGAAGTTTAATGCGACATTTAATGCATTGCTCCTGGTAGCGGCGAGTGCCGCCCTCCTCGCTGGATGTGGTGGGCCCGACGGTTCGAAAGACAACCCCAAACAGCCGACGGGAGGTACGACCGGTACCGCCGGTAGCCCAGGCAATGCTCCGGCGAGCGGACGGGTTCAGAACGATATTAAGATCACGCTGATTGCCAAGTCCTCCAACAACCCGGTTTTCTTGAGTGCCCGCACCGGCGCGGAAGCAGCGGCGAAAGCCCTGAGCGTAGACGGCAGAACGGTTAGCATCGACTGGCGCACCCCGAACGAAGAAGATGGGACGGAACAAGCCCGACGGATTGCGGCGGCCGTGAATGACGGCACGACGGCCATCATCTTGAGCGCCAGCGACGCAGCAAAAGTGAAGGGCGCCGTGGATGACGCCGTGGATAAAGGCGTGCCGGTTTTTACTTTTGACAGCGACGTTGCCGGCTCCAAGCGGTTTGCCTTTTACGGTGCGGATGACGAAGAAGTGGGAAAACAGGTGATGGACGAGCTGGCCGCTTTGGCGAAGCCGGGCGAAAAGCTGAACGTCGCGATTCTCGCGGGAAATCAGAACGCGCCTAATCTGCAAAAGCGGGTTAAAGGTGCGGAAGATGCGGCCAAGGCATACCCCTTCATCAAGCTGACGGGCGTGGTGAATCACATTGAGAGCCCGCAAGACGCAAGTGCGGCCGTGACCCGAGAAATGAATGCTAAGCCGGAGATCAACGCGTGGGCGATGATTGGCGGATGGCCCCTTTTCAACACCAGCCTTCTATCCCTCGATCCGTCGAAGGTGAAGATCGTAGCGGTTGACGCTCTGCCTGCCGAACTTTCCTACGTGGATAAGGGATTGGCTCCGGTGCTGCTGGCTCAGCCAGTTTACGATTGGGGCTACAAGAGTGTAGGGTTTGTGATCGACAAGCTGGACGGCAAGCCAGTGGCAGAGATGAACAAGATGGATCTCATTCGGGTCGATAAGTCGAACCTACAGAAGTGGGGTCAGCAGCTGAAGGATTGGGGATTCACGGATGTGGATCCGAAGTTCCTCGCTTCTGGAAGTCGCAGCGGTCGGCTGTAAGTACCTCGTTCTGGCGGCTAAAGGCCGGGCAACTTGGTTGCCCGGCCTTTTTGTTTGGACCGGGCTTTCATACTAGTGGGTGGTGAGCCGTTCGCAAGCGCAGGGGTTAATTGGTCGTCAAGTGGAGGCGATGATTGGCCGCTCGTTACGGGCGAGGTTTCACACCATCTGGTGGGAAGAACCGGGAGAGCTCCCAACCACGCCATGCATTTACGTCCCCAATCACCACGCGTGGCACGACGGCTACGTGATGTATACGGCCCTGACTCGGTTGCATACCCAGCGAGATCGGGGGCGGTTTTACGACTGGATCCAGGAGTACGACGCGTTTCCGCTATTCGGCCGGATTGGCGGACTTCCCTTCCCTCCAAATGACGCGGCCAAACGGGCGATCACGATTCGGAAGACGATCCGGATGATGAACGAAGAATCGGCCTCACTTCTGCTGTTTGCCGAGCAACACATGCACCGTCCGCCAGAACTGCGGGAATTTGGGAAAGCGCTGGAGATGATTTCGCGTCAGGTGCCCACCGCATCGGTAGTGCCGGTTGCCATTCATTACGAACTTTGTCGCCACGAAAGACCCGAAGCCTACGTTCGATTTGGAAAGCCGGTGGAGGTGGGTCCGGATCTGTCGCGACGGACGCGGAATGCCGTACGGTCGGAGCTGGATTTCTTACGCGCGGTGATTGAGTTTCAGCCCGATCGCCTCTCCCCGCTGTTAAAAGGAACTCGCGATGTGAACGAGCGACTCGACGTCCGCCGATTTCGGCGCGATTGAAGCCAGTGGCCGAATTGGGATGATGAACGTCGTCGCAATATCGTACAGTAAGGGTGATGGAGGTACCCGAGCCAAAAATGTCCCCGGAAAGCCTTCAGGCAATTGAAACGGTGCCGTTTGCGGATGCCGATGATTACCGAATCTGCCGGGACTTGCACCGGCAATTCGGCACGACGTACTACTACGCGTCGCAGTTGTTCCCAAATCAGATGAAGCCGCGGGTGCATGCGGTGTACGGCTTTGTGCGGGTACCGGACGAGTGGGTGGATAATCCCGGTTCGATGTCGGCGGCGGAGCAGCTAGAGAAGCTGGCGCATTACCGAAACGAACTTTTGGAAGGGATGAATGGCAAACGGCCGACGGAGCCGGTTTTGCGCGCATTTTGCGATGTGGCAAGGCAGTCGAAAATTCCGATTGAGGAGCCGCTTTGCTTTCTCGATGCCATGGAAATGGACGTGCGCGTGGCTCGGTACGAGACTTTCGCAGACTTGCTGGTTTATACGCGGGGTTCAGCCGCGGCGGTCGGCATGATGATGTGTCACGTGCTCGGGGTCAACCTTACGGATGAGATGGCGACGGCCGCAAAGAATCTCGGCGATGCCATGCAGCTCACCAATTTTCTTCGCGACGTCGGAGAAGATTTTCAGCGGGGCCGCGTTTACCTCCCGCGGCAGGAAATGGCGGAGTTTGGGGTCACCGACGCGGATATCGCCAATGGCAAAGTCACTCCCGCTTGGAAAGCTTTGATGGCGTTCGAGGTGGATCGAGCCCGCCAACTTTACGCGACCACCGACATGGCCATTCGTCAATTACCGGTCTATGCGCGGCGTCCGGTGAACCTAGCTCGGATTTTGTATTCGCAAATATTGGATCAAATTGAGGCGAATGATTACGATGTCTTTCATCAGCGGGCTCGCACCACGAAAACCCAAAAAGTGCGTGGTTTGGCCAAAGTCATTTTGACGTAGCCTGCTGCCGAGTACCGCTTTACTGCGACACGGATTTCGACTCCGAACTGAATTCTCGGGGCGTCGTCTAATGAAGAGTCAAGGAATCAGCGTCGTTCTTCGACCCTTTGTTCAAAGTCTTGAGAAAGTTGACGTCCTCGTCGAAATTTTTCGTGTGACCGTTTAAGAACTATACGGCGAGACCGGCGGGCGGTCTTTGCTGGCAACTGGGATCATCGATCGATCCGTTGCCAACAGAAAAATATGTGATCAGAATTTTTCAGATTCAAAAATCACATATTGACCGCATTTAAACTAACATGCATTGTAACGGATTCCAACCAGAAAAACTAACATCAGATCTCAATTTTCGGTTAACAGAGGGGTGTGGGTACTTGATAGTGTTACCCCGATTTGCTTACAGGCCAAAAACATCTGCGCCGAGTACTCTCTTGGAGGCGCAATATGTGGACCGCGCCCGGTTATCGCTTCCTGCTTTGAAATCTATGAAATTATTTGGGACCGTCTTTGCGACGCTTTTAATCGTGATATCGGCGCACGCAAAGGATGCATCTCCGCAGATGGAGCACAATGCGTTTTTACGCAAGCCTGTTTTTTCTGCTAAGGGCTTGGCAGCGCAAGTAGGGTCGGACCCAACCGTATTAAAGCGCTACGAACGCCACTTTATGTTGAATAAAGAGGTGCTAAAGGAATACTTCACGAAGTTAGAGCTGATGCCTTTGCGCGAAACGCGCCGCTATTTGGTTTATAACGTCGATTCCAAGTTTCGCATCAACAAGAAGATGTTGATTCTGCAGAAAGGCACGTTGGTTTTTGCCGACAAAAACGGCAAGCCGATTTTGAAGCGAACCTGCGGTAACCCCATGGTCGCCTACTTGCCGCCAAAGGGTCAGATCGCCGCCAAATTTATTCCGCCAAAGTACGCGATCTCGGGAATTGACGCCGTGGAGAGTCCCATCGTTTATGCCATGGCAAGCGAGCCGGAGCCGATGGTGGAACCGACGATTACTCCGGTGGAGCCGCCCGTAACGGTGCCGGCTCCGCCGGTCGAGCCGCTTCCGCCCGCACTACCGGCGCTCCCGGGAGCATTTATCCCGGCGCTACCGTGGTGGCCGATTGCGGTGCTGCCCTTTATTCCCGGCGGTGGTGGCGGCGGTCCGACCGATCCTCCGGTGCCGGAACCGATGTCGATTGCCGTGCTGGGTATGGGCGTTAGTTCACTGCTGATGCGACGCCGCAGCCGCCCAAAGTAGTCGCTGACGGTAGTGCTCATCGGGTCGGCCCGCGATGCGGGCGATCGATTCTGAGCTGAGAACATTAGGCCACGCGATGGCGAGCGATTGCGTCCAGGCGCGACCCGCTTTGACCCCCATCTGGAATGCGGCCTTCGCCTGGGGAAGGTTTCCGCCGAGTGAGATCAGACCGTGGTTGCCCAGCAAAATGGTGCGCGGGAAGTCTTGCCACTTTTCGATATAGCGGAGCGTTGCGTCGCGGATCGCTTGCGCAAGCGGGAGGCCAGGATCGACGTAGGGCACCCAAACCGTTTCGGGACCGCAGCACACGATTTCGTCGGGGAAGAGACGATTGGCGCAGATCTTTGACGCTTCGGGACTGCTGGCGATGGCGATGAGCGGCACGGGGTGACCGTGCAGCACACAGGTGACCCCCGGGAGACTGAGAAGCCAGGCGTGCATGAACGTTTCGACACTGGGGACGGCCGGGCCCCCGATAAGAGTGGCGGATCGCAGGGCATCTTTCACTTCATGGTCGCTGAGGTTGGCGTCAAAGAGGCTTAGAATGGGATCGGCGTCGACGAGTACGAATCCGTTAGCGGCAATGGATCCCAGTTGAAAGCCGCTGGCCTTGACCCAAAACGTGGAGTCCGTTACCGATTGGCTGACATTGCCTTCGGCGAGGATGACGGCATCAAGTTCGGGGTTGGCGAGCCAATGGGAGACCTCAATGAGCTCGGCGGGCACTTCGTTCACGCATCAATGATGTACGGTTCTGCGCCTTGCGTGGCCGTTGGGGTCAAAATAGCGCATGGTTTCGCGGAAAGATTTTGTACGTGGCACATTGCTTAGCTTGTTGGGAGCACCGGGATTGGTGCAGGCGGGAATGGGAAATCTGGTTCAGGGCGGCACAAAGCCGGCAGATTTGACCTTGGAAGACATCAAGGCGGTCGAGAAACTAGGCGGCTTTTCGCTGACGGATGCCGAGCGGAAAGAGGTGCTGGCGGAAGTAAAGGGATACCGAACGGGATACGAATCCGTGCGGAAACTTCCGATCAACTACCAGACGGATCCGGCATTGACTTTTCACCCCCTGGGGGCGAGTTCGGATCCGAAGGCGAAGTACGCCGCTAAGTTGAGCGCACCACGTAGAAAGTCGATCAAGGGACTTTCTAATGAGGACATCGCGTTTTCGTCGCTCGCTGAGCTCGGGCATTGGCTGCGAACCCGGCAGATTACAAGCGAGGCGCTGACGAAGCTTTACCTTGAGCGGTTGAAGAAGTACGGTCCAGTACTGCTGTGCGTGGTGACTCTCACCGAGGAGCACGCTTTGAAACAGGCGCGGCAGGCGGACAAGGAGATTGCGGCCGGGAAGTATCGCGGACCGCTGCACGGAATTCCGTACGGGGCGAAGGATCTGTTCGCAACCAAGAACATTCTGACCACGTGGGGAGCGGCTCCCTACAAGGACTACACGCCGGACTTTGATGCGGCGGTGATTGAGCGGTTGGACGCGGCGGGAGCCGTTTTGGTGGCGAAGTTGACCATGGGAGCCTTGGCGAACGGGGACGTTTGGTTTGGCGGAACCACGAAAAACCCTTGGAACACCAAGCAGGGATCGAGTGGATCGAGTGCGGGCTCAGCGTCGGCGACGGCGGCCGGATTGGTAGCTTTCTCGCTGGGGACGGAGACGCTGGGCAGTATTTGTTCGCCGAGCGTGCGTTGCCGGACGACCGGGTTGCGGCCCACGTTTGGCCGGGTTTCGCGGTTTGGCGCCATGGCGCTGAGCTTCACGATGGACAAGATCGGACCGATCTGTCGGGAAGTGGAGGATTGCGCAGTGGTGTTCTCGGTGATTGCGGGTCGCGACGATCGGGATGATTCGACAGTCTCGCGGGCATTCAACTATTCGGCTCGCAAAGACCTAGCGGGATTGAAGATTGGCTACACGCCGGACGTGAAGGCGACCGATCCTTGGATCGCTAAGCTAAAGGAGTTAGGAGCAGAGGTTTCCCCCGTCAAATTCACGCCGATCAACAATGCGCTGATCAGCATTCTGTGCGTGGAATGCGGCAGTGCGTTTGACGAATTCACGCGGAGCGAGAAGATTAACGATCTGAAGAATTCAGATTGGCCGAACTTGTTCCGAGCGAGTCGGTTTATCCCGGCGGTGGAGTATCTGCAGGCGATGCGGGCGCGGACCCTTTTGATGCACCAGTTTGAAAAGGAGTTCGGAACGCTGGATGCATACATCAGCAACGACATCTCGCCGACGCTTTTCCACACCAACCTGACGGGTCACCCGCAGATCGTCGTTCCGCAGGGGGACGACGGCAAGGCGAACAGCCGGGCGAAATCGATCACGGGTCGGTTGTATCGAGAGGACACCCTGTGTCAGATCGCGCGGTTGACCCAGGAAGCGGGCGATTTCCACTTCCGCCGTCCGACGCTCGCCGGATAGGTAGCCGTCACCGCACGTAACGGGGAAACTCTGGTAAGGACTTTTCGGCCCACGGGGTCAAGCGCCAGCCGTCGTCTCGGCAATTCCGGTGGTTGGTCGATTCTGGGCGGGCTATTCGGCTCGCCCCAGTGGACTGGGGCGGTCCACTCATCAATCGCCCCGTGAGAAAATCATCGGAAGTTAGCGGCGATTTTGGAGAGGAGTGCGAAGGAAAGTGGACTTAAATGATCCGGCTTCACCTGCCCTCCATTCCAGACAATCAGCTTGGCTACTGATGATTGGTCTGACTCAATTCTAGGGTTCACCTTTCTACGGTGAATGGATTCGCAGGGACGGGTAACCTGTTCTCGTCATTCTCCGCTGAGAGATCCGACGGGTGGTATCACCGGTCGGGGCGATATGCGCCATCGACGTGCGAGGTGAGGTGAATCTCATGGGAACCCTTAACTCCTTTAACTCGCAATCGACCTTTGCGGTCGGTAACAAGACCTACACGTACTACGACCTCAACGCCGTGGGCACAAACCTGACGCGGCTTCCCTACAGCCTGCGCATTCTGCTGGAGAACCTGCTGCGGACCGAGGATGATCGCAGTGTTTTCAAGAAAGACATTGAGGCGCTGACGAAGTGGGACCCCAAGGCAGAAGCCAGCATTGAAATTAGCTTTACGCCGGCCCGCGTCATTCTGCAGGACTTTACGGGCGTTCCGTGCGTGGTGGACCTGGCGGCGATGCGCGACGCCATGAAGGCGCTCGGCGGCGACCCGGCCAAGATTAATCCGCTGCAGCCAGTGGAGCTGGTGATTGACCACAGCGTGCAAGTGGACAGCTACGGCAGCGAAGCGAGCATTTTGATCAATCGCGACCTGGAATTTCAGCGCAACCAGGAGCGGTACGAATTTTTGAAGTGGGGCCAAACCGGCCTCGATAACTTTAAGGTGGTTCCGCCGAACACCGGCATTGTTCACCAGGTGAACCTGGAAAACTTGGCCCGGGTGACATTCGTGAATCCCGAAGGCGTCGCGTATCCGGACACCCTGGTGGGTACGGACAGCCACACCACGATGATAAATGGGATTGGCGTACTGGGTTGGGGCGTTGGCGGCATTGAAGCCGAGGCCGCCATGCTGGGCCAGCCGGTGACCATGCTGATTCCGCAGGTGATTGGCTTCAAACTGAGCGGAAAATTGCCGGAAGGATCGACGGCGACGGACCTGGTTTTGACCGTTACCGAAATGCTGCGAAAGCGCGGAGTGGTTGGGAAATTTGTCGAATTCTTTGGCGAAGGACTGGCAACACTTCCGCTGGCCGACCGAGCCACGATTGGCAACATGTCGCCCGAGTTCGGCGCGACTTGTGCAATTTTCCCGGTCGATGCCGAAGCGCTTAGGTACATGCGGCTGACGGGGCGAACCGAAGAGCAGATTGCCCTAACCGAGGCGTACTTCCGGGCCCAGGGACTGTTCTGGGATCCGGGCGCGCCGGAAGCGGAGTACACCGACGTTTTGAGCCTGGACCTTTCGACGGTCGAGCCGAGCGTAGCGGGACCGAAGCGGCCGCAGGACCGCATCAAGTTGGGAGCGGCCCCTTCGAGCTTTGCCACTTCGTTTGCGGGTTTGACGCCGTCGGTGCCGGTGAGCGAAACCTCGGTGGCCCCGGCCATTTTTGATGGTAAGGAAGACGGATCGGTACGAGCGAATGCGGCGGCGGGCGAAGTGACCCACGGTAGCGTGGTCATCGCCGCGATCACCAGCTGCACCAACACCAGCAATCCATACGTGATGTGCGCCGCCGGATTATTGGCCAAGAAGGCGGTGGAGAAGGGTCTCACGACCAAGCCGTGGGTGAAGACTTCCCTTGCGCCAGGAAGCCGGGTGGTGACGGAGATGTACGCCAAAGCCGGGCTCGATACCTTCTTGGATCAGCTGGGCTTTTACACGGTGGGCTACGGATGCACCACTTGCATTGGCAACTCGGGACCGCTGCCGGACGAGATCAGTCGACGCGTGAACGAGCAGAACCTGGTGGTCGCGGCCGTTTTGAGCGGCAATCGTAACTTCGAAGGACGCATTAGCGCGGATGTGAAGGCGAACTACTTGATGTCGCCTCCCCTTGTGGTGGCATATGCATTGGCCGGATCGATGCACGTCGATCTGAAGAACGACGCGCTGGGAGTGGGCAGCGACGGACAGCCGGTCTATCTGCGCGATATTTGGCCGACTCAGCAGGAAATATCTGACACAGTTCACTCGGCGGCGGATCGGGAGCTGTTTGAAACCAACTACGCCGACGTGTTTAAGGGCGATGAAAAGTGGCAGGCCATTGAGGCTCCGACCGGAGATCTCTTCACGTGGAATCCCGCCAGCACCTACATTAACAATCCTCCCTACTTCAAGGGGATGAGTGCCGCGGCGCCGGAGCGGGTGGCGGATTTGACCGGCATGCGCGCCTTGGCAAAGCTGGGCGACAGCATTACGACCGACCACATTTCCCCGGCGGGCAGCATCAAGCTGAACAGTCCGGCTGGGCAGTGGCTGACGGAGCAGGGCGTGGAACCGGCGATGTTCAACAGCTACGGCAGTCGACGGGGTCACGACGAGGTGATGGTGCGGGGCACATTTGCGAACGTGCGGCTTCGCAACCAGCTTGCCCCGGGAACGGAAGGTGGATTTACCACTTACCTACCGACGGGCGAAGTGACGACGATCTTCCAGGCTTCGCAGTTGTATCGTCAGGCAGAAATTCCGCTTTTGATCCTGGCGGGCAAGGAATATGGATCGGGCTCAAGTCGCGACTGGGCCGCGAAAGGCACGGCGATGCTGGGCGTGAAGGCGGTTCTGGCGGAGAGCTTCGAACGGATTCACCGAAGCAACTTGGTGGGCATGGGCGTGGTACCGCTAGAGTTCTTGCCGGGCGAGAACGCCGAGTCACTGGGCCTGACGGGTCAGGAGACTTTCGAGCTGGTCGGCCTGGCCGACGCGGTAGCCACCAACTTCGCGGGTGGCAAGCAGCTGTCACTGCGTGCGGACGATAAGGTGATTCAAGTGAAGGTGAGAATCGACACCCCGCAAGAGGTGCTGTACTATCTGAACGGTGGAATTCTGCCGTACGTTCTGCGTTCGTTGCTGTAAGGGTGGCGAGGTTTCCCGCCGGTGGGTTCCACTGGCGGGAAACGGGCGGCGTTTCCTCGGCCGGTGCCTCGGGCTACAAGGCCTGGTTTCCTTTGTCGGGCATAAGCGGAAATTCGTACGGACTGGCTCTAGAAAGTTGTAACTTACTCTGGAATTGCCATTAATATGAGGCAGGTAATGGGATGAGACGGATTTTGTTCTGGCTGATGGTCTGCCTTTCCGCGCTGTCCGGAGCGGATGGGACTTACTTTGGCCCGACAGAGCTGCCGCCGGAGATTCCCTCTCAGCGGGCGTTTTTGCGGCAGAAGGACGGCGAGGTCACCATGATCGTGGAGTCGGTCCTGAACGCAAAGGTCGGCGACTACGGATGGGTGGTTCCGGTGCCGGTGGTGCCTTCTTACGTTAACTCGGTGAAGGTGGATTACATGCGGCAGGCGTTTGAGACCCACCGGCCGAAAGTCCACCGAGAATCTGCCCCGGATCTTCCATCTCTCATTTTTCTGCTTTTCAGTGCGGGAGTATTCGTCACGTCGGGATGGCGTTACCGGAAGATGAGCGCGGCCAGCCGGGGTCCGCGGATTTTGGCGGAGATGCTGCTGCTTTTCTTAATCCACGGAATCTTTTTTGCGGTGTTTGCCCAGGCAAAGTTTGCGGCAAAAAAGGGCGGCAGCAGTCGACCGACCATTGAGGTTTTAGGGCAGTACGGATCCTATAATCTCGTACTGTTGGACCCGGATGCGGCTCCCGGCGGGGAAGGTGCCGTGGAGAACTGGCTGAAGGAGAACAAATTCGTGGTTTCCGATGCGAAGCGGCAGGTGATTCGGGACTATGCCGCCAAGCACTGGAAGTTCGTGGTGGCCAAATTTCGCCACGATCTTGATGGAAACTTGCCTCCGCACCCGCTAAAAATTGTCTATCCAGGAAACAAGTTGGTCTATCCAATGCGACTCACGGGGCAGACTGACCAACCGCTATTTTTGGAGATGCTGGTGGTGGGAAAGCAGTCGGTTTCGGTGCCCGGATTGAAGGTTTTCACGGCTAATAACCAACGTTGGAAGGTGGATGTTCTGGACGAAGTGGGATACCGGAACGACCAGTTTAAGGACTGGAAGTACATTTCCATCAAAGGGGCTGAGTACGGCGACGTGACCACGTATTTGCGGGGAGAATTGTCGCCAGCGCAGATGCAGCAGGATTTGGTCGTTTCGCCGTCGCCGTACGAGCCGGTGAATGAATTTCTGACCCGGGATAGCGAGGTGCCGGGTCTAGTATTGTCGGAAGTAGCCTGGACGGCGGTGGCGGTTGGAGTGATTTTTGCCCTGATCAGCATTTGGCTGCCGACGCTGACGTGGTTGGGATTGGTCGCAATGGTGGTGATTTGCGGGGCGCGGGCGAAGGTTTACCGCGATACGCTGAACGTTGTCGATAGTGGTCACCTGGTGACAGAGGATCGCTATTTGAACCGTGAGTTGCGAGCCATTCAATACGCAAAGACAATGGAACGCATGGAGAAGGCAGCGGGCTCGACGAAGAAGCGCTAGTCGGAATTGCGGATATGCTCTGGGCATGACCTTACGCGATGCGGTGCCGAGCGATGCGCCGGAGATTTTGGCGTTGATTCAGGAATTGGCCGTTTACGAGAAGCTACGGGACCAGTGCGTGGCGACAGTGGCGGACATCGAGCGGGAAGTATTCAGTCCGAACGCCGTCGTGAGAGTGTTGATAGCGGAGGATGAAGGGGCGACGGCGGGATTTGCCCTTTTCTTCTTCAACTTCAGCACATTTTTGGGCCGTCGCGGGATCTATCTCGAGGATTTGTTTGTGCGACCAGAGTTTCGCGGTCGCGGGATCGGCAAGGGGCTTCTACTTCGGCTGAAGGAGATCGCGACGGAGGCCGGTTACGGCCGAGTAGAGTGGTCGGTTTTGGACTGGAATACACCGTCGATTGAGTTTTACAAATCGCTGGGAGCTTCGGCGATGGATGAATGGACCACCTTCCGCCTCACGCTCGGGTGACCGAGCGACATAATTTAGGCATGACCTTTGCAACCATCGACGAAGCGTTGGAAGACCTGCGTCGGGGAAAGATGATCGTGGTGGTGGACGATCCGGACCGCGAGAACGAGGGCGACTTGGTGTGCGCGGCGGAAGCGTGTACGCCGGAGATCATGAACTTCATGATTCGCCAGGGCGGCGGGGTGCCGTTTATTCCGATGACGGCGGAGCGGCTGCAGTTTTTGGAGATCCCTCCCATGACCCGGCAGAATACGGCGCGACACGGGACGGCGATGCACGAGACCGTAGATGCGCTACACGGCGCGACCACCGGCGTCTCGGCGTTTGACCGAGCCCGAACGGTGGCGGTGATGGTGGATGACGCGGCGACGCCCGCAGATTTGGGCCGTCCGGGACACATCATTCCTCTGCGGGCAGAGGAAGGCGGCGTTTTGGTGCGGGCCGGACACACCGAAGCGATTGTGGACCTCGTTCGGCTAGCTGGGTTTAAGCCGGTAGGTTTGGGTTGTGAGATCCTGAACGAAGACGGCTCTATGATGCGGCTGGACGGGCTGATTCCATACTGCGAGCAGCACGATCTGAAGCTGATTACAATCGCGGATTTGATTGCGTACCGGCGTCAGCACGAGAAGTTGGTGGAGCGAATGGCGGGGCCGATTGACTTCCCGACTAAGTTTGGCCACTTCCAAATTTACGTTTACGAGCCGAAGATTGCGGAGAAGGACCCTTACATTGCCATTGTGAAGGGCGACGTTTGCACGGATGAGCCGGTACTGGTGCGGACTCACTCCAGCTGCCTAACCGGGGATTTGCTGGGAAGCTTCCGGTGCGATTGCGGCGATCAGTTGGAGATAGCGCTGCGGATGATTGAGGAAGAGGGCCGCGGAGTGCTGCTTTACATTCAGCAGGAAGGACGTGGAATCGGAATTGTCAACAAGCTGCGGGCCTACGAATTGCAGGATCAGGGGATGGACACGGTCGAGGCAAACTTGGCTCTCGGATTTAAGGCCGATCTGCGGGATTACGGCTTGGGCGCGCAGGTGTTGGCAGATTTGGGACTGCGACGGTTACGGTTGATGACTAATAATCCGAAGAAGGTGACGGGGCTGCGGGGGTACGGGCTGGAAATTGTGGATCACGTACCAATCATCGCTCCGCCGAATCCCGCGCGGGACGCTTATATGGCGACCAAGCGGGACAAGATGGACCATATGATTCCTTAGGCCATGGTCGCTGGGGCAGTCTGGTAACGTCATTGGATTCCCATGCCGGTTACGCTGCTTGCCCTCACTGCGCTTGCGTTCACGCAGAGCTCACTTCCGTCCGAATCTCGGCGCCACGCGATTGTGGATGCCAGGATTGAGATTGGCGATGGTCGCGTGATTGATAAAGGCACGATCGTGATGGACGGCGGCCGGATCACAGCAATCGGGCCGAACATTGCGATTCCCGCCGGGACGCAGGTTTATACCGGTACCGGACTGACGGTGACTCCCGGTTTCATCGATAGCTGGACCAACAAGGGCCTCACTTTGCCACCCGCGGTTCCCGATCAGGATGCGCCGGGGACGCCTTCGATCGCGGAATATGCCCCGGCGAGGATGCGGGACGCCAATCGGAAAGGGATTCGACCCGAATTGGAGGCGCGGACGTTGCTGAGTTTGGGCGACGACGTAACCAAGCCGTACCGAAGCGCGGGATTTACTACTTTACACGTGGTACCGGCAGGAGGCTATCTTGGGGGAGTCGGGGCATTGGTCAATCTGAACGGCCGACCGAATCGGGACACGGTGGTGGTACCGCGAACGGCACTGAGTTCAGATTTTGAGGGCCCAGGCGAAGGCGGCGGCTATCCGGGATCTTTGTTGGGTCGGGTGGCGCAGGTGCGTCAGGCTTGGCTGGACGCGCAGTGGCAAGCGGAGGTACGGCGAACGTACGGGGCGGGAGGGCCCCAGCGACCAGCATCGGACCCGAGCCTAGAGGCGATGGTGCCGTTCCTTGAGGGTCGGGCACCGGTGGCATTCGTGGCAAATTCGCCATCCGAGATCGATCGTTCATTGGCGGTGGCGGCGGAGTTTCACCTGAAGGCGTTGATCGTGGGGGGACGGCAGGCGTACCGCCGAAAGGAGACATTAAAAGCGGCGGGGATAACCGTCGTTGCCGGCATCAATTTTGGCGAGGCTCCGCAAGCGGTGGCGGGGGAAGATGCAGCCCGGGCGACCGAGCGAAAGCGAAAGTATGACGAAGCGGTGCGAAATGTGATCGAGCTACGCGAGGCGGGGGTTCCGGTGATTTTGAGCACCTTTGGCACGAAGGGACCGGACGACTTTTTGAAATCGCTACGGACGTTAGTCGCGGCGGGCTACCCGCGGGAGGTAGCCCTCGCGGGGATCACGCGAGATGTGGCCCGGTTGGCCGGGATTGAGCGCGAGATGGGGACGTTGGAAGTGGGCAAGATCGCCAACGTCGTCGTTCGAGATGGGGATTTTATGCAGGAGAAAACGACAGTGAAGATGGTTTACGTGGATGGCTATCGCATCGATCCCGCGGCAAAGCCCTTTCCACCGGGCGCCAAACCGGCTCCGGTTAAGGACGGTGAGCGACGATGATTACCGCACTAGCATTCGTGATGGCGCTGCAGACGCCTGCAACGCCAATGGCTGTTCCGCACGAGTTTGAAGCCGATCGGAAACCGACCTTCACCACCGGCGGTAACGTGCTGTTTCAGCACGCGAGAATCCTGACCGCAACCGGATCGTCGTTGGCGGACACCGACTTGCTCGTTCAAAACGGCAAGATTGCGAAAATTGGGAAAGGGCTGAATGCGCCGAACGGGGTGAAGGTAGTGGACCTCACCGGAAAAACCCTCACGCCGGGATTGGTGGATGCGCACTCGCACCGCGGGGCGGATGACATCAATGAAGTCTCAGCGATCAGTGCCGAGGTGCGGATGCAGGACATGATCAATGCCGACCAGGAGGGCGTTTATCAGGCGCTGACGGTCGGGATCACGTCAGGATTATTGCTTCACGGAAGTGCGAATCCGATTGGGGGTCAGAGCATCGTCGTTCGCCACAAGTACCGCCGGTCACCGGCGGAGGTGATTTTCCCGGGGGCGCCACGAATGATCAAGTTTGCGCTCGGGGAGAATGTGAAAGGCTGGGCGGGGGTGCGGTATCCGAACACGCGGATGGGTGTGGAGACCGTGTACCGGCGGGCATTTAACGACGCGAAAGACTATATGGCGGTTTGGGATGCCTATAAGGCTTCGCCCACGACGGCTCCCCCACGGCGAGACCTCCGCCTGGAAACTTTGGCCGATATTCTGCGGGGCAAGATTCGGGTTCAATGCCACTCTTATCGGCAGGACGAGATGTTGATGATGGTGCGATTGAGCCAGGAATTTGGCTTCAATCTCACCCTGCAGCACGCGTTGGAGAGCTACAAGATCGCGCCGGAATTGGCAAAGGCGAAGGTGCCCGTTTCGATTTTTGCCGATGGGTTTGCCTACAAGTTGGAGGTGGTGGATTCCATTCCCATGGCGGCGGCGCTACTGGATGAGGCGGGCGTTTTGGTGTCGATTAATACCGATACGTTTAGCGGCCCGGCTCCGCTGGCGCAAGATGCGGCGAAAACGATCCGGTACGGCGTGAGTCCCGACCGGGCGTTGCAGATGATCACCATCAACGCGGCGAAGGAGCTGGGCATCGATCAGCGCGTCGGCACGATTGAGGTGGGCAAGGACGCCGATTTGGCGGTTTGGGACGGCACGCCAATGAGTAGTTACGCCAAGTGCCTGATGACCTTCATCGAGGGCGAGGCTTACTTTGAGCGGCGTGATGCGTTCAAGGTAGACGGCGCATCGGTGAAGCCGCAGGATCCCGTGGCGAAGGCGTTTGACCCGGACAAGGTTCGATTCCCGAAAGTTGCGAACCGATATTTGATCAAAGGCGCAACGGTCCATCCGATTTCGGGCTCAACCCTCCCGCAGGCGGATGTCTTGATTGAGGGTGGGCTGATCAAGGACGTGGCCAAGACAATCCACGCGGCGGGAGCCGAAGTCATCGATGGTCGCGGATTGCAGGTTTATCCTGGCTTAATCGACGCCGGATCGAAACTGGGATTGACCGAATTTGGCCAGGTGAACCAGGCGACCGACGCCAACGAACTTGGGGAATTCACGCCCGACCTTCGCGCGACGATTGCGATCAATCCGCAGAGCGTTCATTTTCCGAAGGTCCGATTCAACGGCATTACGACGGCGGTGGTCTATCCGTCGTCAGGCTTGGTGGCGGGGCAATCCGGAATTGTGCGAACAATTGGCTCTACGACCGAAGACATGACCCTCAACGATCGGTTCAGTTTGGGCGTGGTGGTGCCCGAGGGATTGTCGGCGGACGAACTCGCGTCCCTTTCCGCAACCGAACGAGACGATCGGCAGGATGCCATTAAGCGGCGACGCCAAGTGATCGTCGACTACCTTGAAGGGGCGCGGCGGTACTTTGCCGCTAAGAAAGCCGGGTCAGAAGTTGCTACCGACAGCAAGCTAGAAAGCCTTCGACCCTATCTGAATGGTGAACGACCGATCACGTTCACGGCGAACGGCACGGACGCGATTAACTGGGTCATCGAAACCGCCCAATCCTTGAAAGTGACGCCGATTATTGACGGCGGGCGCGATGCATGGCGGGTTGGTTCGGTTCTGAAGGCGGCGAAGATTCCCGTATTACTTTCGCCTCCCGTCGGTCAATGTCCGAGTGAAGATCCCACGCCCTACGCGTCCGACCCGTACGATACGAATTTGGCGTCGGCGGCTTTGCTTAAGCGCGCCGGCGTGAAGTTTGCGTTCAAATCGGATGACTGGGAGTCGGCCATGAATCTTCCCTACCGAGTCGGTCGGTCGGCCGGTTTCGGTCTGTCGCACGACGCGGCGATGCGGGCACTGACCTTGGACGCCGCTGAGATTCTGGGGATGGGCACCAAACTAGGATCGCTTCAACCGGGCAAGGTGGCAAACGTGATCGTTACCGATGGTGACCCGCTAGAAGTCACCACCAGTCTCCGCTACCTGTTCATCGATGGGAAGCCCGCGCGGCTAGAGAGTCACTACACCGACCTATACCGTCAGTACCGGGCGCGGATTCGGAAATACCAGTAGCTCATGATCGGGGAGCTCGAAATGCTCCCCGCCGGGTTGAAAGAGGGATGATGAAGGCGCCTCGCACTCCCAAGACCGCCCGCGGCCGTTCGTCTGTCGGCAGACCAAGTCGATCGATGTCTCGTCGCAATCTAACCCAATGTGGGGATCGGGCAAAGAGTCGTTTGGTAGAAATTGAGACCGTAATGATGCTGGCGCTATCACTTAAATTAGACACCTTCCGCCGCAATCATTTTTGCTTTACCCCGTATAAATACGGGAATTTTTGAAAACGCTTGCTCCGATAACGAAAGGGTGATATATCTATGGCACCTGAACTTTCAGGCCACTTCCTACCTTTATTAGGGGCTCTTTCAATTTGAGAGGGACCCTTTTTATTGATTGACGATTATCGCGGGGATTCGGTTCGTCAGAATATCCCCATGCCCGCCCTTGATCGCATTGAGAACGCATTCGATCGGCTGGCTCAGCGCTCGGGCTTCGTTGCCCGCGAAAACCAACGTCAGCTCGCACTTTTGCTGAGCGATCTCATTGAAAGCGGCAGCCGCGGACTGTTTGAAGCGCCCACCGGACTCGGGAAATCGCTGGCCAGTTTGATCCCCGCGTTCGCCCACGCGATCGAAAACAAGAAGCGGGTGGTGATTGCCACCTACACGAACGTGCTGGCGGAACAGTATTGGGACAAAGACATCCCTCTCGCCCAATCCCTGTTCGACGAGAAGGTCTCGGCCGCGTTGCTGATGGGGCGGCAACGGTATTTGTGCTTGCAGGCCCTGGACGAAGCGGAGCCCCGGCTGGTGGATTTGGCCCGGGATAACCTGTCGTTAGGAATTGAGAGCGAATTCCGGTTGATCTCGGGGCGGGGGCCGCGGGAGACGAACGATCTTTGGAAGAAAGTAGCGGTGCCGCCGGTGTGTGCAGCGCGGCAGTGTCCGCTGTATCAGGACTGTTACTACTACGAATCGCGCCGCCAGGCTGAATCCGCTTCAGTGGTCATCACCAACCACAGCGTAGTGATTCAGGACGCCCTAATGCGGGGGAAAGACGGGAATGGGCTGCTGGGCAAATACGACTTTCTGATCCTGGACGAAGCGCATGATTTCCTCTCGGCCGCGGAGAATGGGCTGGAACTGGAGCTGAGTCGGACATCGATCGCCGGTTTGCACGGGATGGTCACGCGGCTAGAAAAAGTGATCTCACCGGCAGCGGTGAAATCGGGCGTACTGCGAGAATGGAATCACCGGGTGGTGCAGATCCGGAAGTCGCTGGATGAACTGGACCGGCGATTAAACAGTCTGGGGCTGGACGATGCCGGGCTCGGCATTATTCGGGTGACACCATCGGAACTATCGGAGCATCCCGGGGTGAAGCAAACCTCCCCGCCCTCGGGACCAGAGACGGCGATGCAGATTGCTCAAGACGCCAGCGAAATGATCGCGACGTTTGTGGCTGACACGGAACGGACAGTGGGCGAGATTCGGGCAGTGCATCCCGACACCTTTTTGAGCCAGCGCGAGATGCTGCGGTCCTATCTCAACTACTTTAAGGATGCGGCGGCATCCGCCACGGCGATTTTTCGAACCGAAGGCACGGCGGTGAGCTATTCATCCAAGAATTTTGCCGGCGGCTATTTACGGCAGGACATCTTGAACCTGGCACCGGTCCTGCAGGAGCTGATCTGGGAGCCGGTGCCATTTGCGTGTTTATCGGCGACCCTGGCGCTTGATGGCAGCATGGATTTCTTTAAGAGATTGACCGGAGCGACGGCGGACTTTGAAGAGATTCTGCCGTCGCCGTTTGATTTCGCGTCGCAGGCATCCACTTACGTGCCCGCGATCGGTCAGATTCCCGATCCCACAATTGCTCGGCGAGAAGGGCGCGAAGATGAGTACCACCGAGCAGTGGCGCGGCAGGTCACCGAGATCATCAACGCCTGCCGGGGCCGGACCTTGGCTCTCTTTCACAGCCGAAAGGAGATGGATGCGGTTTACCAATACGCCCAACCGATGATTGAGTATCCGGTGGTCATGCAGGGCAAGTATGGGAATGCAAATTTGGGGGAGAAGTTCCGGGCGCGGCCGGAGGTCTCTTTATTTGCGCTGCGGAGTTTCTGGACGGGATTTGACGCGCCCGGGGAAACACTGAGCTGCGTGATTTTGGTGCGGGTGCCGTTTGAGGTCCCAATGGAGCCAACGGCGATTGCGCGGATCGCGTGGTTACAGAGTCAGGGGCAGGATCCTTTCCGTGACTACGCCCTGGCGAACGCCAAAATGCTAATGCGCCAAGGGGCGGGACGGCTGATCCGTCGGGACGGAGACAAAGGCGTGATTTGCCTCTTGGACCCGCGACTGCGGACCAAGAACTACGGGCAGGAAATTTTGGACAACCTGCCTTCCGACATGCGGCAATTCAGCGACATCGCGGACGCAGTGGGCTGGATTGGGCTGGAATAGATCGGGTGCGGCGGTCAGAACCGCTTGGCGGCAGAGATTCCGAGAAACGTGTGTTTGCCTTCGGCAATGTAGCGAACGCTGATCTCCTTGACGAGCATGAACTCCATACCGGCGGATAGCTCTTCGCCGTTATGATCGGCGAGAAGCCGAAGCCGTTTGGACAGCGGGACCGAGATTCCCAGATAAGGCGTTGCGGACTTTGCGAAGAACCCTCCGAGGGTGAATTCGGCGGTACTTTCCGCATCAAACGAATCGTAAGATAACCGGTAAGTGAGGGCTAGGTAGCCTCGGCGCCCCACGGTAGTGCTATCGACAAGGTCCTGGACGCCGACGGTGATACCGGGGGACGTGTCGGGAATGGGCGTCAGAAGGTTATAGCCAAAGTCGAGGGTAGTGAAGGCTTCGCCATCTCCGTCGCGAGCGGCCCGGTTGCGAATTTCTAGTTCAATGGAATCCGTCGCCCCCACGCCCAGGCTCCATTCGTTCCGACGATGATCGTTTAGCTGCGAATTGTATTCCAGCCGCACCGTGCCGAACGAGAGTTTCCGGCCGGTGGGGACGGTGATCACCCAGTCGGCCAAACTAAGTGACGGAAGGAACAGGAGGGCCGCGACGGCTATACGCACGTCTGCAAGGTACCCGTTCTGATACTATTTTGCCGGGCCGCGCAGGAGCCGCAGTCCGTTCAGGATGACCAAAACGGTGCTCCCTTCGTGACCCACAACGGCCACGGGCAGCGGCAATCGCAGAAAGAAACTCGACAGAGTGAGGGCGGTGATAACGCCGGTGGCAAAGAGGAGGTTCGTGCGGATGATTGCGTTGGTGCGACGACCGAGGCGGACAAAATCAGAGATACGGTCGAGGCGATCGTTCATCAGCACAACCCCGGCGGAGTTCATGGCGATATCGCTACCAAGCCCACCCATCGCCACACCAACATCGGCCGCCGTGAGGGCGGGAGCATCGTTGATTCCGTCACCCACCATGATCACCGGGCCAGCCTTTCGCAGTTCGGAAATGATTCGCTCCTTATCGGCGGGCATCAACCCCGCGTTCACGGCGTCCAATCCCAGGCCGTCCGCGACCGCCGCCGCGGTTTCGGCCGTGTCGCCCGTGATCATGACGATCTTTGTAACGCCGAGACTCCGTAGCTCCTTAAGGAAAACCGGCACGGTAGGGGTAACCGAATCGCCAAAGCCAAATGCCGCGATGCCGGACTTAGAATGGAGAACCGCAGTGGTGTAACCCTGACGTTGGAGGTCCGTAACGTGGTGAATGAACGCTTCGGGCAACGCAATCCCTTCGGAGACCATCAGCTTGAGTTGTCCAAAATACACCGGTTCACCGTCGACCTGCGCGAAAACGCCGAGGCCAGGCACAACGCGGTGGTCGCCGGTGGGGAGGACCGGAACGGCAAATTTCTCGGCGGCGTGCTTCACGGCTTCGGCCACGGGGTGGGCGGCGTATGTTTCGGCGCCTAATCCGAGGGCAAGCAGGCGGCGAGCGGCGGGACTCATTTCGTCCTGACCGTCCCAGCAGCCAGAATCGACGCCGCATTCACCACTGAGAACCGAGTCTCCGTCACAAACGCAGATCTCTTTGAGGGTCGGCTTGCCAGTGGTAAGAGTCCCGGTTTTATCGAGGGCAACGGACTTGACCAAACCCGCCTTTTCGATGAATTCTCCGCCGCGGACCAGTAGTCCGTTCTTGGCACACCAAGCCATGGCGCTGAGGGTGGATGCAGGCGTGGAGATCACTAACGCACACGGGCTGAGCGCAACCAGGAGGGTGATGCTGCCGTACAGGGCGGCGTCGAAAGGCTCCTTTAGAATGAAGAGACGAACCAACCCGGCGATCACAAACGAGACCAGAACGAAGACGGTGTAGCGCTGCCCAAACCAGGTGCTGATTCTCTCCCCGGACCCTTTGTTTTCTTGGGCACTGGATACGAGGGCGACGATTTTGTCGAGAGTGCTATCGCCGACGGTGGAGGCGACATCCATCGTGATCATGCCGTCGAGGTTCTGTGTTCCTCCGATCACGCGTGAGCCGGGAGACACGGCGACCGGGACGGACTCGCCCGTCATGGCGGCTTGATCCACCGAAGAGGTGCCTTCGCGGACAGTACCGTCGGTGGGGAAGGTCTCGAAAGCTGGAATGCGGACGATGTCGCCGATGGCAAGCGACTCAACCGGAACGGTTTCCTCTCCGGTTGGGGTGACGCGTCGGGCTGAACTCGGTCGTAGCTTCACCAGGCCCGCAATCGCATTCTTGGTTCGGGCCAAAG
>Ga0114959_10000931_pt1 | contig 26986 bp, 30 predicted proteins | sample C_130625_EF_Meta_FD_87317 | JGI IMG/M metagenome (GOLD analysis project Ga0114959, IMG submission 87317) | Freshwater microbial communities from Lake Croche, Canada to study carbon cycling - C_130625_EF_MetaG | ecosystem: Environmental > Aquatic > Freshwater > Lake | place: Lake Croche, Canada... | reverse complement strand
ATTTGTATTCAAAATAATTATTTTCCCGTTTTATTAAACTTGAAATATTCTTATAAAATAAATTATTTAAATATTCATCATCTGATTCATTATTACATAATACTATATTTGAATATTTATCTGTAATATTTGTAATTATTTGTTTTATATCAGTATTATTATTTTTTTTATTTTCTATATATTTATCTAATATATTTTTAACATGAAAATAAAATAGTATTTTTAATAAATTTCCATATTTATTTTTTTCATTAATATAAATTAGGTATGGATGATAAAAATCAAAATATAAAGAAGGAATAATTATTTTAATACACTCTTTTTTTGTATTTTTTAAAATTGATTTTGTACTATATTTATAATTATTATTATAATTATCTGATATTGGTTGTATTATAATTAAATCAAGAGTATTTAATATATTTGAATATAAATTTTCTAATTCATCTTCATTCATAATATATATTGCTTTGATTGGTATGTATTTATAGATATTTGTAAAATTTGTATTTGTATTTAAAAAATGTGATAATGGTTCTGCTTGACAATTACCTATTATTGTATATTTTTTCATATATAATATGAAAAGTTATAAATTATTATAAATATTTACGCTTTTTTATTATATTTATTATTTTTATTATATTTAAAGAATGATAAAAATAAACCATTTTATGTCTCTTGGAACGCAATGTCATACTGCAAATTATTTAAAACAAAATAATCTTAAATTTGTTTCTTATCCATTTGATTGGATTTTTTCTAATCCGGTTGTTATTTCAGATATGTTAAATGATAAATTTGAAAAATTTTTAAACAAAGATTATTATGGAATAAAAGATGAAAATAGTTATATAAATAAACATCTTTTATACTTACCTGCATTAAATATGTTTAATCATAAAAATCCTTTTAAAAAAGATGATCACGATTATTATATTAGATGTGTAAATAGATTTTATGATTTTTTAAAATTAGACGGTAAAAAATTATTTATTATGACTTTTTTAAAAAATAATATTCAAAATGAAATTCATAATATCCATATGTTAAAAAATAAATTAGAACAACTTACATATAATTTTGAATTTATTGCAATTTTTCAAGAAAAAACGGGGGTTCAATCAAAAACAGTTCATGTTTTTGATAACCTAAAAGTTGTTCAAATAACAACAATTGATGATAGTGATGGAAATATTTTTTTAAATAATAATGATTCTATTTTTTATGATTTAGTTATTAAAGATTTTTATTACTGGGATGTAACTTCTCCTGGCTTATAGAAGCAATGTGACATAAGTCCCATAATACTAGTGTAATAAATATTATCTGGAACTTGTGCGTCTACAACTCCCTTAGATACTATTACTTCCTTAATTCCATTAAGAAGAACCTTTAGCTTACCAACTGCTTTAAAAGCTCTCTTATCATTTTCAACAAAAATTTCTGGATTCTTCTTTTCCTTCTCTTCTTTAATAAAAGAGTTGATAGAATTTAGTGCTTGCGAGCGGCTAACAAGAGTTCCCTTAGGAAGATCCATAAATGTAAGAAGAATATCTCTTACTGGTTGCTCAATATTTACTGCTGCTTTTCCCTTATCCATAATCTTTTTCTTTTCTAATACTACTTTTGCTCCAGCACTCTTCTCCATAGAAGAAATCTGTTTCATACAAGAATCAAAAAATGATGATTGAACAAGAGTAGTTGTCTTCATAAATTTTTTCATTACTTGATCAAATTTAATTCTGTTCTCTTTATTTCCAATTTTCATATCTTTCAAGTTCTTTGAAAAGTCAGCAAGTTTATCACATAAAAGCTCAAAATCTTCAAGGTAAAATCCAACATCATACTCATTTATAGCACTAAGATTAGTTTGCGTTTGAGAAGGGGCTTGTGTTTGTTGTGTTTGAAGTTCAGTTTTTGTTTGACTTGATGGTTCTTGGATAGTTTTCTTTACCTTTTTAACCTTCTTTTCTTGTGTATTGCTTTGTTCTACTGTGTTCGACATTTCCATTAATAATTAGAATTATTATTATTTCTTTAAATCCTTTTATTGGGATTTATTGAGAAATATTAAAAAAAGAGTTTTATTTCCATTCACTTAATCCATTTTTATAATGAACAACATTGTAAAATCCTAATTTATTTAATTTTACACAAACTTCATGTGCAGCATTACATTTATCGCTCCAACAATATACTATAATAGGAACTAATTTATTCCCATCATATTTTTTATGATGCGCAGTTATTCTTTCAATAACTGTTTTTTCATTCCATGATGAATTATATGGTAATGAAATAGCATTTTCTATATGATTTTTTTCATATGAATCTTCTGGAAGAGCATCAACAATAATAGCTTTCTTTAAATATTTTTTAACAAATTTTTTATCAACGTCGCATATTATTTTTTGTGTATATAAATTTTTATCCCAAATATTTTTATTATCATCCCAATATACAAAGTGAAAATGGCGATGATATACTTTTCCATCATCATTCATATATATTTGTGGACAGTCTAAGTATATAGTAGCTTCGCCTTTTTGATTTGTTGTTACTACACCACTATTTTTTAATATACCATATGCTTTTAAACGCATTTGAATTTTTTTTGTAAAATCTCTTTTTTTAGTAGCAAAATAAAAAATAGTAGTATTTGGTTTTAGATTTTCGAGATTTATTTTTTGTCCATCTTTTTCAAAATAACATTTGTTATCTTTTGGTAATTTTTGTTTTACAAATCCTTGTAATTCTGCTTTGAAATATCCATTTTTAGTTGGTTGATTATGACAAGTAATACACGGTTTCATCTATACTTATTATATATATATATAATATAATATAATGAAAAAAACAATTATAATATATAATTCTAAAAATAATAATTTTACAAAAATAAATAACATAATAGAATATAATTGCTATACTGAAGATGGTAAATATAATAAATTCTATGATTTATATGATGGACGATATATGAACCCATCATTCTTTGATAAAATTATATTATTACACAATGAATTAAAAGAAGAACATTTAAAAATGGTTTATAATATGCTAAAAATAAATGGTTCTATTCTTTTTATTGATAAATATAAACATTTCTTTTCTAATATGAATATAAATAATGTAACTAATAATATAACTAGTAATAATTTATGGATAAAACAAAAGAAGGATAATTTTATTTATACATTTCAAAATAAAAGAATTGTAGAATTTATTATTATTGGTGCACAAAAATGTGGTACAACTGCACTTTCTTTAAATATAGGAAAACATCCAAATATTTATATAAATATGAATAAAGATCCAGCAGTTTCAGAAGTTCATTTTTTTGATATTAAATGGAATAGAGGGATTGAATGGTATAAAAAACAATTTAATTATTCTAAAAAATGTGTTGGTGAAAAAACACCCGAACTTTTATATTTATCAAATACTTTTTCAAATATTCAATATATTAATCCTTATGTTAAACTAATTATAATTTTAAGAAATCCAGTTGAAAGAGCTTATAGTCAATGGAAACATAATATTAAAAATGGATATGATGATAGATCATTTGAAGAAGCATGTAACGATGAAATTAAAAATAAACTTAATGAAAATAAAACTTTTTGGACAGCTCAACGTCACTATTTGCAAAGAGGTTTATATTACAAACAAATAGTTGAATTATTAAAATGGTTTCCTCTACAAAATATATTAATATTATTTCAAGAAAATGTTATAAAGAATATGGATGCTGAATATAATAAAGTTTATTCTTTTTTAAATTTAGAACCATTTTCCTCAAATTATCAATTAGAATATGTTTCTAATGATAAAACGAAAATAAACGATAAAATTTATAAAAAATTATATTCTTTCTTTAAAAAAGATATTTCGAGTCTTGAAAAATTATTAGAAATTAAAACAGGCTGGAATTAAGTTATTTTTGTATTTTTTTATTGTAAGTAAAATTAACTTATAATAAAAATGGCAAATATGGTAAATATAGCAAATATAATAAAAATGGCAAATATGTCAAATATAGCAAATATAGCAAATACAGCAAATACAGCAAATACAGCAAATACAGCAAATACAGCAAATACAGCAAATACAGCGAATACAGTGAATGTAGAAAATATAGAAAATAATCAAATATCTGTTATAAACTATAATCATGACGTAGAATATTTAAATAAAATATATCAATATAATCAAAAAATTAAGATTAATTATATATTTGAAAATGTATTTGCAGAATCTGTTTATAATTATGCTTTACGTGAAAAAAATTGGGTATTATCATCTGGAATTGATAAAAATAAATATGAAAAACCTGACTTACCTCAGTTTCAAAAAGCAAACGAGCTACAAATAAAAAATGTTACTAAAGCTTTTAGTGAAAATCATTTTGGATATATATTTTATCGTGCAATGAATAATAAAATTATAAATATTCGAGATGGTTTTATTGAGTATTTAATTAGAAAAGAATTAAGTTCTCCTAAATTTATACAGTTTTTGAGAGACATAACTGGATTGGAACTTACTATTTTAAAAACATTATTTATGTCTAAATATAAACCTGGCAATTTTCTTAGCCCTCATTCTGATAAAGGAAATGGAAAATTAGCATTTGTTATTAATTTAACAAAGAATTGGAAACCACAATATGGTGGTAATTTAAACTTTTTAAACTTGGATAGAACTGAAATTGTTGAAACATTTGTACCCGATTTTAATAATATAGTTTTATTTACAGTAGATGATAATAAAGAAGCTCCTCATTTTGTATCGCATGTTGTTTCTGGAATAAAATATAATAGATATGCTATTACTGGATGGTTTGATTAAAGTGATTACTTCATTTTATTCATAACTTTAGATTTAGTATATTTTTTTTGTTTAGGAATATATATTTTTTCAGGTTTAGGTTCTGGTTTAAGATAATTAGTAGAGTTATTTATACCTAAATTTAAGTATGTATTAATTTCATTTTCAATATATTTTGCAATATTTTCTCGGTGTTCTCTTCTTTGAGGATAAGGAGATGAATTAATTCCATATTGAACTAATTGATTATAAAATACTTTTGTTTTAATTCCTCTTAAATTTGAATTCATTTCATCTGATTTATACGCAAGTAATCCTATTTTTTTAGGACCAGTTGATTTTGCACCAAATACATATCCGGTAATACATAAAAACCAGTTTTCACCATTAGTTTCATAAAAGGGTGATTTATTGGCATTATATTGATTTATAATTCGTAAAATATTTTTTTTATCACTTAAATATTCACTTAAAAGTGATACATATGGTTCTTCTAATTTTAATAAAACATATTTTTTTTCTTTTTTATCTCTATTTTCAATTTGATTTTTGAATTCACCAACAACTTTATAAAAATGTAAAGAATCCATTTAATATATTATTAATAAATATAAAAATAAATATAAAAATTGAATATTAATTATTAAAAAAATGTATTAAAATACCATATTTAATCTCTAAAATGGACTCTGATGATGAAATAAGAACAGCTGATATTTCTTATTCTGAACAATTAATATCTAATATTGAAAATGAAGATGAAGAATTGATGCGTATTATTCAATTATCTAGAGATGAATATTATGGTCGATCTCATATTCCTCCTCCTCCTACAAAAACCAAAAAAGAATTGAAAGAAATTGAAAAGGAAGAAAAAAGAATTGCAAAAGAAAGAATAAAATTGGAAAAAGAAAATGAAAAAGAAAGGCTCCGATTAGAGAAAATTGAACTTTTACGAAAAGAAAAAGAAGAAAAAGAATTACAAAAAAAATTAGAATTAGAACATATAGAACTTGAACAGAAACAACAGCGAGAAAATAAAATTCTATCTTTATCTAATTTTTCTAAAAAAATTAAAATGTTAGTTCATTCTCCAAGTGATATATCAACTAAAAATTATATTGAAGATATTTTAAATAAATATTTTGATAGTAAAATAGAATCAGTTATTATTAATGATATTGTATTATATAATAAAGTATTTGATATTATTAATTCATATTATCAAATACCAGTTGCAAAAAATAAAACTACATCAATTACAGAAAAAGAAGATATTATATTACGATCTATATTCAAGAAGAACGTGAAAGTAGGTTCTACTTAGATTATCCTCTTTTTATAATATAATAATTCTAATCTAATAAATTTCGTATATATTTTATAACATATTTTTTTATATCATTTGGTATGGCAATAAATATTAAAATGCAAATAATATATAATATAAAAACATAATTAATAAATTTATTTATTTTTTTAGAAGGACTTGGTTCTTCTTCAGATACTTTTTCTTTGTTTTTTGTTGAGTCTATATAATCATTGACTTCAACTATTATTAATAATAAATAAGGTACATATATATAAATAGGTAATCCATAAATAAAGTTTTTATCAGGTTCATCTAAAATTATTTGTGAAAATAACCAAGTAAAATGTATAAATATAATTGATAATAATATATATGTTTTTATCCAAATTTTATAATAAATTTTATTATACAATATATTTTTGCATTTTTTTAAATCATTCATTACTAAATATAAAACTATTCCAGCTATAAAAAAACTAGAAATATATAGTATATTCATTATACTATTTATAATAAAGATAAAAAATAAAAATAAAATAAAAAAGAATGAAATGAAAGAATTATATCATATTTATTATTTTTTCTTCTGTTATTTCTAATTTTCTAAATATTTCTATTAACATATGAACATCTGATTCTGCTCTATGAACTATTGGTAAAAATCTAAATAAGTATTTAAATATGTCAGATAAACTTTTTTCAGATACAGGATTATCTAAAAATAATCGAATAATCATTCTACTATCTAAGAAATGACACTTTTCTATTTTTAATATTTCTTTACTTAATAAAAGTTTATGATCAAAACTATTTCCATTATGTGCTATAAAAATTGGTTTTTCACAGTAGTTTAATAATGTGTCTATATCATTTCTAAAATGTTGTAAAGTATCACCCTTTTCGTTTACCATTTCCATTGTTATTCCTGTTAGTGCTGTAATATCAAAGGGTATAAATTTTATTTCTTGAGGTTTTAATAAACCACTAGATGGTATAATAGAAGTTGTATATTCTTCAAAATATCTTTCAATAATATCTACTTTCTTTCCTTTATATGAAAGTCCAGTTGTTTCTAAATCATAAAAGAAAATCATATTTTCTAATTTCCGTTTTGTTGAAATAGAAAGTATTTTCAATAATTTATAAATATCTATCTTATCTATTTTAGGTTGAATTATATAAATTTCTCCTAAATGAAAATTCCATAATTCTAACTGATAATTAGATTTCATATTTGGATTAATGATATGATAATAAAGCATAACCTGAATAATATGTTTCAAATTTAATTGAGATGAAAATTTAATATCAATAATCCTACTCTTTTTTTTTGTTTCTAATATCATATCTAATTCTCCAACAATAGGTAGTTTGGAATGTTTATAAATAGGATGAAATGTATATTCTTCTTCTAGATTTTTCGAATATTCAATAACATCTTCTATATATGGATTTAGATCTTCTAATTCTGTAGTAAAATCACTTTTCCATAAATATGCGGTTTCATTTGTTCTTTGGTAATAAAAAATAGTTATTTTAAATATGTTTTCAATTATCTGTTTTTGGCTTTGAGTTTGACTTTGGCTTTGACTTTGAATTTGGCTTTGACTATGACTTTCATTTATTTTCAATTGTTCTATACAATTTAACAAAAACTCTTTTGAATAATTACTAACGTCATTTTCACAATCAATAAAGAATTCTTTTTGATAATCATTATCTAATACTTTTAATAAATGTTCATATAGTTCTTCTTCATTTTTTTGAAAATAATTTTTAATTTTATTGAAATCTGATAATTTAATAATATTTTTTAAAATAAATGGACATCTTATTTTTAATATTTTATATCCGCTAATATATTGTTTTGGAACAATAATAGTATTATTTATTATTTTTATTAATTTTGTAATAAAATCTGGAAGTAAATTTCTTTTTTGATGATAATAATAATTAAATATGTTTTCAATAAACATTCCATATAATGCGGAATATTCTGTATAATTTGTTATTTTACCATATTTTTTATTATTTGTTTCTGGTTGATTTTCTTGATTTTGCATTTCTGGTTGAGGAGAATTAGACTGTTTTCGAATAGAAATAACTTCTAAATCATATTCGAATAATTTTTGTAGCTCATATAAAAGTTTATCATCCAAATATTTTTTAGATCCTAATAATTCTGTAACAGTATAATACATTGGTTTAATTTCTTCTTGAAATTTAATTTCTTTTAAAAATCTTAAAGGTATATTAGGTTCTTCTTTTATATAATATTGTGGTGAACAAGTTTTTAATTCGTTCCATGGAGTTTTATTTCTATCAATATAAATATGCATATCATGTGATGCCCGACTTAATCCAACATACCATAAATATTTAAACTCTTTATATTTTTCTTCTGTTGGCATCATTCCAAATGTTGATATATGAAAATTAAGTAAAAATACTTGTTTAAATTCTAATCCTTTTGATCCATGGATTGTTAATATATTAATATGATTATCCTTTCGTTTTATATCTTTGTAATTTTGTTCTTCATTATTTGTATCTTCATAATGTTTTATAAAATCAATATCATAATTATTTAATAAATTTGTAAATAAGGATAATCCAATATTTGTATAAGTATCATTTATTGGTTTTGATTTTTTTACGGGTCCAATAATTGCAATTTCTTCTCGTTTAAATGGAGATGCTATAATTTTTTCAACTATATTTTCAATAATTTTATCAATTGTATTAATAAAAATAGATGGTTTTTTATTGAATATGTCATTTTCATCTTTAGTTGATATCATTTTAGGTGTAATATTATCCCATGGTCTAAATTGATTAATAAAATTTACAATATATGGTGTTGATCTATAATTTTTTATTAAAGAGAATTGTTTACCAGGATGATTAATTAAATATTTATCACTTCCTTTTTGAAATTGATATATATTTTGATTAGGATCACCTATCATAATCACACTACAATTTGTCATTTCTTTTATTTTCATAATTAATTGATATTGAATTTCTGATATATCTTGTGCCTCATCTACAAAAATTACTTTTAATTCTTGGAAATCTTCTATCTCTTTTACCAATGGCATATTTCGATCAATCATATCAATTGCTGATATAATAACAGTATCTTGTGAAGACGACTTTCTTTCCAAAACTTCATGAACAATTTTTCCGGCAAGAGAATGAAGAGTACGAATATTTTTTATATTAAATAGTTTTTTATTTTGTTTTTTACCTTTTTCTAAAAAATCTTTACATGCTCTTCGGCTAAATGTTAATATTAAAAATTCATTTGTATTATTTAATACTTTTTCATTATAATGATAATTTATTTTTCCAATAATAGATTGTGTTTTACCACCACCTGGAATACCTAATAATTTACAATCTTCTAAAGGAAAATGTATGAATTCTAATTGTTCTTCATTGTAATTTATTTTTATTTCTATATTAGAAACTAAAGATTTCTTCTCGTTTCCATAATTTATTAAAAATTTATCCATTATAATTTTTAATATTTATTATTTTATATCTAAAATTTTATATTATATAATATTAGAATGTCAATTAATTTAACTAAAATTAATAATTTATTGAATAATAAAATTTATAATAATAATCCAACACCTAACAATAGTAATATAAATCCTATTATAGATATTATTAGTGAATTAATAAAATATCCTTATACATATGAAAATAGATATTATGTTCATAAAATTATTCAAAAAGTATTAAATAGACGAAAAATTGGTCCACAAGGACACAATATAATTATGTTTATTTGTTATAGAATTAATGATATTGTAAGTTCCAATAAATCTGTTAATGGATCTTTTTATTTATTATTGTCTACTATTGCTTATATTTTTAATAAAATGTGGTTATTAGGAAATACAAAAGATAAACATAAAAAAGAGTTATGTGCAAAATTAAATGAATTTATAAAATCTACTTCTGTAATTAAAGTTCCAGTTTCTGGTACTAATCCTAATTTTTTTAGTCATATTTTATTAAAATGTAATGATGGAACTATGCCATCTAATTCGAATAATAATTTATCTTTAAATAAAGCTACACAAGGATCTAAAGGATCTTCAACTGGAGCTAGTGTTACATCTAATGAAGAATCTTCAACTAGAACTATTCAAGGATCTTCAAATAGATCAGAATCTAGTAGAAGCGACAATTCTACCATATCTAGTTTAACTCAAAATAATGAATCTAATAGTAATAATGAATCTAGAAAAGCTGGTAAATTTGGCCCTAAACCACAAGGCAAAACTAAAACTAAATCTTCTTTATCAAGCTTATTTTCAAAACTAGGTTCAAGTGCAGCATCTAAATCTTCTGCTTCTAATCCACAAGGCAAAACTAAAACTAAATCTTCTTTATCAAGCTTATTTTCAAAACTAGGTTCAATTGCATCTAAACCTGTATCTTCTGCATCTTCTGCATCTTCTGCATCTTCTGCATCCAAACCCTAACAAACATGATGAGTTTTTAAAGTGATGTGCATAAAAATAATAATTATTTATATGTATTATTTTTAATTTAATATAAATTTTTTATTATATATATATATGGGCGATATACATAATTTTTTTCTAAATAGAAGTGATAGCGCAATTTCTCCAAATAATATAAATAATATTTTTATTGATAAAAGAATAAAAGAAATAACTAGTACAAAAACTGATTCTATAGATGAAATTTGTATATTAACAAATTTTTATATTGGTATTTCTTTGCTTTCTTTCTCTTCTCAGTCTCATAAATATAAAATGCTACAAATTATTAAATCTAAGATAAATTTTTTAAAAAGTGAATTTTATAAAAAAATATTTCCTGGAGTTGGATTTGAAGATGCAAATAGTACACCTAATCTAAAAATTATTGAGTATGAATTATTACCACAAATTAAGAAAATATTAGATAAAGAAAATATTACTGATTTTGATGATTTTAATTTTGAAAAATTTGTTCATAATAATTTTTTAATATATGGTCAAATTTATATTCATATTATAATTAATAAAATAATACTTACTCATCATGATAAAATTACATATCTAAATCAATTAATAGATTTAATAAAAAGTTCATGTAATGTTAATAATTTTATAGAAAGATTATGCTTAATTAGATATATTTGTACACATTTAGGTAGTAATAATAATAATATTTATTGTAAGCATAAATTTGGAGTAAATAATAATGATGATAAAAAAATTATTAATAAAATTATTTCTAATTATTATTATTATTCACCTTGTCCTTCTGGTCCTAAAGGTCTTCCTTGTCCAGAAAATCCGAATGATCCAGGTAGTACAGGTAATACAGGAAGGCAAGGTCAACCAGGTAGTACAGCTGGACCAGGTCAATTAGGAATTACAGCTGGACCAGGTAGTACAGCTGAACTAGGAATTACAGGTAGTACAGGTCAAATAGGAAGTACAGGTGATCCATCTCGGCCTATTGGTCCTAGTGGTCTTTTTATTGGTATGCCACAAGGATATCATGATTTAATTTCTTCAGCCAATGCTGCTTCTTCAGCTGTTAATCTAATTAATTTACTACATCCTTCTAAAAAAATAACTCCTATTCCACATAAAAAAGAGGGTAACAGTAATAATAATGATTTACATTCTTTATCCGGTTCTACTGAAGTTACTATTTCACCACATCCTAAAACTACTTTATCTACATATAATATAAATTATACTGATGTAATTTCGTCAGCTAATGCAGCTTCTGTTGCTGTTAATCTAATTAATTCATTATATTCTTCTGAAGAAAGTTGTTATAATAATTCAAAAAATAATAATGAATTACAAACAAAAATAAATAACACAAATAATATAGATACTATATTTGAAAAAGTTCGTAACTTAGAATCTGAAACCTCAAGTAAAATACATCGTAAATTTAACGAATATTTAGAATGTATATTTGAAAAAAATAATATTGATCAACTTTTTTGTTTAATTAAATATATTATTGAAAAAAATAATTTTATATTAAAATATATTATTAAAAAACTAGGTAATAGTAGTATACTTAATAAATTTACTGATGAAAATAAAAATAAATTTGATAAATTTATAATAAGTAATCAAAATAAAAATAAATTTATTATATTTGAAGAAACTTTAAATAAAGCAAGAAATATGCTTCCCATTAATATTAAGCCAATATTCGATTACTTTGAATCTGTATTTGATAAAATAGATGATAAATCTTATAAAGATTTTCTTAAATATATAACAGGAAATAACAATTATGATATAAATTTAGAAAATGTATCAACATCATTTAAAAAATTAATATTATTAGTATTAAATGAATTAAAGTATTATTTTATTATTTTAAGGGCTGTTCTATATTCTAAAAATACTATATTATATAATCAATTATTATATATGGATATTTATAACTCATTAGACTTTTATTCTAATTTAGTAAGTAGATTATTAATTAATATAAATGATAAAATATTTATACAAAAATTAAATAAAAGAACCAATGAATTATTAAATATTAAAAATTATGATATTAATAATAAAATTAATTCAGGACTTGATATAAAAAATTTTATTAGCAATTTGGAAAAAAATAATGGAATTAATAAATTATTATTAGAAGATAAAAATACTCAATATAATATTTCTAAAAAGTATTCTATATTTGAAGTAAAAAGTTTACATAAAATAATTAAAAAATATACTGACTATTTAAACTATATATTTGAAAAAAATAATATTGATCAACTTTTTTGTTTGATAAAATATATTATTAATAAAAATAATCTATTATTAAAATATATTATTAAAAAAAATATTGGAAATAATAGTCAAAAACTATCTATTGAAAATAAAAATAAATTTGATAAAATTATAATTAGTAGTGAAAATAAAGATAAATTTAATATATTTGAAAAAAATTTAAATAATTCAAGAAAAATGATTTCAATTGATATTACTGATAAAATATACAAATTGGAAGATATATTTAATTATTTAAAACATAAAAGTAGGCTTAGTTATAATGATTTTTTAAATTTACTTATTATTAATAATATAAATTTAAATTATACATCACAACAGTTTAAAGATTTAATATCATTATTATTAAATGAATTACAATATTATTTTATTATTTTAACTGCTATTTTTAATGATAAAAATAAAGTTTTATATAATAATCTCTTTTACACAGATGTTATTATTCAATGGGAATTTTATATTATTTTAATTAAAAAAATATTAGAAAAAATAGATAATAGATTATTTAATGATAAATTATCTGATAAAATAGATGAAATAAAAAATATTAAAGTATATGATTTTGATAGTAAAATAAATTTAACAATTAAATCAAATAAAAATCAACGTCAACTATCTAGAGGAATTCCTCCAAACTCTGAAAGATTATTATCTGATGTAAATCCAGGATCTGAATTTGCAGGTGGGGGAAATAAAAAATAAAATATTATTAAAATTTTATAATTATTATATTATTATATAATAATATAATGTCTGGTGCATTTAATCCATTGCCTCCTTCAAATATACCAAATACAATTAATTTAATTATTGATCCAAATAATTTACAATCAGTTGATATTGATACTCGTTCTTTTACAACTCCTCCTCCAAGTAGAGGCGGTGGTAAAAAAAATAAAGTAAATAAATATGAATTAATTAATCATTATAAAAAGGATGAATTAGTAAAAATAGCAACATATTTCAATATAAATATGAAAAATAAAGATGGATCAAAAAAAAATAAAGAAGAAATCTTTAAAATATTACACAAAAAAAAAATTGTTTAAAAATTAAAAAAAATGATCTTAAATCAATATATAATTATATAATTATATAACTATATAACTATTATGAAAGTTTATTATGCTGTTAATAAAGGATTTATTCCAGGAATATATTTAACATGGCCTGAATGTGAAAAGCAAATAAAGGGTTTTAATAATCCAATCTTTAAAAAATTCTTTAACGAAAAAGAAGCAAATCAATTTCTTAAAAATGGATTTCAAAATAATAATAATAGAAAACCTACTAAAGAAGTTGTTGATAAAAAAAATGAAGATTTTATTGAAAAAGAGTTAGATAATAATTTAGAAGAAAAAGTATTTATTTATACTGATGGAAGTTGTATTAGGTTTAAAAATGGACTTTGTAAAGGTGGATATGGTATATATATTCCTGGAAAAAACATTAAGATTGGCAAACCTCTTTTAAACCAAAAAGTTACAAATAATCGTGCAGAACTAACTGCTATTATTGAATCTATTCCTGCATTAGATTCATGGGATTTGCAAAAAAAATTATGTATTTTTACAGATTCTCAATACAGTAAATATATATTTGATGGAACTGGAGAAAGATATGAAAAAAATGGGTATAAGGATAAAGATGGAAAAGATGTTCCAAATATTGATTTAATAAAAAAAATGTTGAATCTAAAAAGAACTTATAATATTGTCTTATTAAAAGTTCGAGCCCATACTGATAAGCAAGATAGACACTCTTTATGTAATGAAATTGCTGATCAATTAGCAACTCAAGGTGCAAATTTATATGAAGTCAATGAAAATATATTTATTGGAAAGGGGGGCGTCAGTATGGATGAAGATGAACCAAAAATTAATAAAAATATAACTATGAATGAATTATTTGGATTTGATTTTAACTATACATATGATTCTGATGAAGAAATAATTTCGAAAGAGGATACCAAGAAATGTAATATTAAATTATCAAACTGGTTTATAAAAAAATAGAATAGAAATATATAATATGAAATCTATAATTCAAATATTTTCACAGAAAAATTGTTCATTATGTAAAAAATATCATTTAACAGATAAAATAGATCAATGTACTACTATTTGTAATCATTCTTTTCATACATCTTGTTTATTAGAGTATATGAGAACACACTATTCATGTCCAATTTGTAATAAAGAATTGCTAAAGAATAAATTTATAGATGACGATGATGAAGATTAATAATTTTTTATAAAAATAAAAAAATGTGAAATATAAATCTATTTGAAGACATATTAATAATATTATATAACATGAATTCTACCTTTTTTTGTAATAGAAAATCATTACAAATAAATTCTCCTAAAATTAGGGCCGATATTAAAACATTAATTAATAACATCGGTTACTTTAATCTTGCATCAAAATATTATACATTTTTAAATAAAAAAAATGTAAATAATCTTAAAGATGATAAATTTCTTGTTTCTCTTAGTACATTTGGAAAAAAATTTGTTTTATTCGTAACTCGTTATGAATCAAAAAAATATTGTATATTCATTAATAAGAAAAATGATTCAATGATAGTAACCCAATTAAAATTTACAGATGATATATTTAATGGAACATTATTTGATGGAGAATTAGTAAAAAATAGTAATGATAAATGGATATTTTTAATTAATGATATTGCTTATTGCAAAGGAGAAAATATTATTACTAAATCATTTAATGAAAGACAATCAATTATTGAAAATATATTACAAAATGAATATGATTATAAAGAGGATAATCAAACATTCTTCTTGTCAAAGAAAAACTATTTTAAATATGAACACATACAAGATTTAGTTGATAACTATATGAAAATGTTAAATTATCAATGTTCAGGAATATATTTTAAAAATATATCGAATTTTAGTGATAACTATTTATTTATTTTTCCAGAATGTAGATCAGATAGTAAAATTTTAAATAATGGTGTAACTATTGATAAAAAAGAGGTTATTCTTAAAAGTGAGATTAATAATGAAGAAGATATTGAAGATGAAGATGAAGAATTATTTGGTAAAATTGAGAAAATAAATGAATCTGAAAATAAAAATAGTGGAAATGAGGGATTAAACGTTGCTTCTTCTAGCGGTGCTACTGGAAGCGGAGGAGCAAATAGAAAATTGGAAAAAACTACATGTAATTTTTTAATTCAACCAACTATTATGCCAGATGTATATGAATTATATTGTAAGTCGATGAATAATAAAATTGAGAAACATTCTTATGCATCTGTTCCTGATTTAGATACAAGTGAATTCTTAAAAAATATTGATCAAAATATGGATGATATTCATTCTAAACTTGAAAAAAATACAGCAGTTTTTGTAGAGTGTAATTATCATAAAGTATTTAAAAAGTGGGTACCTTTTAAGAAAACAATTACTTTTGATAATATTTCAACTATCAATCAAATTCAAATTATATTAGATTCTTTATAAAAAAATATATTATTATATATTAATATATATTAATGAATAAAAAACAAAAACAAAATGGTGGAGATGGATATACTATAAATGTTAATCAATCTATAGGTGGAATGCCATTACATACTAAATATACTAGTAATTGTCAACCTGTTTTTGAAGGTTCTTTATTAGATAACAACACACCTCCATATAATCCATTAGTATTTAGTAAAATGCTTCAAAATGGTGGTGGAAAATTAGAAAAAGAAGATCCATTTTTACATCCAGTTATTTTACAAAAAGGTGGAAATGGAGATACTCAAAAAATATCTCAATTTCAAGCAATTAAATCAGTTGCTAATATATTAACTCCTTTAAGTCCTAAAGCTTTGTTATCTACTTCTATGTTTATTATTTTAGACGAAATTTCTAAAAAAAATGGAAAAAAGGCTAAACAGATGGGAGGCTATATGGATACATTAACTAGTATTTTAGCACCACTTGGTAGAAATAATTTACTTGTATTAGCTTCTCTTTTATTATTGCACCATTTTGCAGTTAAAAATTCTAAAGAAAAAAAAGATGCAAAAGATGCAAAAGACATAAAACGAATAAAAGAAGTAAAAATAAAATTAAAAGATTCAAAAAAATTAGGTGGATTTTATGATACTAGTTCTGTATTATCTAATATTTTAGCACCTCTTGGCGTAAATACATTAGGTTCTTCAGTTATTCTTATTTTAATTAATGAAGCGTTTAAAAAAAGAAAATCAAAATTAATAAATCAACAATATGGTGGAAATCCATTAAAATCATTAATAGCTCCACTTGGAACAAGTGCATTTATTGCAACTGCGTTACTTGTTTTATTACAAAAATTATTTACTAATAAAATTTCTCAAGTAAAAGAAAAAAATAAAGATCGTAAAAAAATGATGGGGGGTAAACTAGATAAGAAATTAGATAGTTTATTTAACTTATTATCTCCTATATCATTTAACATATTTGCACGAGAATCTTTTTTAGAAAAAATAAAAGAAAAAAAACAATAAGCTAGCCATATATCTAGTATTTATTGATCGTTTATCTTCATTCACAAATATTTTATTTAAAAATGATAAAAATACAATATTTACTGGAACTATTAAATAGGAATCAATGATTGGTCCAAATAAATAAAATTCATTGTTTATTTTTATATTATATAATGCAGTTATTAATTGTGGCGCAGCAATATCGGTTAAATGATATCTCCAATAAGGATGTTGTATATATTTTACAATATTATAGTTTAAAAATTGTGTTGTAAAAGAATGAAATAAAATATGTATTATAGAGCATTGTAAAAAAGGTCTATTAAAAAAAAGCAAAAAAAGATATATGTATATATATAAATATCCTGTAAAAGAATATAATTCAACTATATCTGTCATATGTCGATTTACTATTTTTATTTCTATTTTTTGTTCTATTCTAGACATAATATTAATAAATATTAATTTTTTTTTATATCTAATATATATGATTATATATATTTTAATTATTATTTTACTTCTTTTTTATATTAAAACATATTTAAAATATATAAATTTTGAAAATTTTGTTATGGAATCATTTAATAATCAATGTGTTAAACTGAATGAAAAGTGCGTTGTATATAATCTTGGTTCTGAAGATGAATCTAATAATTGTTGTAGTGGATATTGTGTTAGAAAAAATAATAACTTTCAATATAAAGTTTGTAGTGATAAACCAGAAAATATTTGCGGAAATTTTAATAAAAAAGTAGAAAGTATTGCTAATATTCGATTTACTACTCCTTCATCAATAAAACTTAATTCTTTAAATGATAAAAAAAATAGATTTTGTAATGCTGCTTTTGTAGATTGGAATCTTTTTAAGAATGATAATAAAAATATAACAACTACTCCATCCAAAGATACTGATTTATATAGTCCATATGAAAAAATATCTACTAATAAATGTGGAATTTTAAATATTCGACCATCAAAAGATGAAGAAAAATCAAATAAATCAGGTTCTAAATGTAATGGATTTTTTAGTGATTTATTTTATTAGATTATTATTACACTTAAAATAATAATAGATAATAGATAATAGATAAATGGTATCACATCCTTATAATATAATGAATGAAATAACTACTCCTTTAAGTTTTAATAAGGATTCAAAAAATAAAATATTAAATATTCATATTATATCAAGTAATGGAGATCTTGATATAAAACTAAAATATAATTCTACCATTAAAAATATAAAAGAAGAAATACAAAGAATATATAAATATATTCCTAAAAATAAAAAACTTTTTTATGGAACAATTGAATTAAAAGACGAACATAAAAAAATAACTGATTATGAAATTACTGATGGATCTATTATTTATCTTATTGAAAGGGAATCTAGGTTCCCTTTAGATCTCTCCTATTCCATCTAGTTCCAGGTATTCGATTAAATTTTATAAAAATATTAATATTTTTATAAAATTCTAGTGCATATATATGCCTAATTTTATCTTACCATCCTATTCCATAAATAAGATAATCTACTGGCTTCATACACCCTTTAACTAAAAAAAGAAAATTGTTTAAATAAATTATCAATCTCTTTTGGCTTTAATTCATCTAAATTAATATTCTTTTTTTTAGGAATTTTACTAATAATCTTTTTATTTGTTTTAGGATTTATATCTGTATATTCTGTATCTACTTTTCCTATGTCGTCTGTGTCATCATTTGCATCATCTGATATTTCTTCATCACTACTATTTACTGTAAACATGTGATAGTGATAGTTCTTCTTCTTTTCTATATATGAACTATCTAGATTATAAAATATATCAGTTACTTCATATTTTTTCTTTTCATATACTTTCATTCTTTTTCTAGCCTGATTTTCAAAAATAGAAAAAGCATCAACAACATCAATAATTAATGGCTGAATACCCTCATGTTTTTGTCGGCAAATTCTTCCAATTGACTGTATAATATCCGATTTTGGTGTTGATAATACAAGTCCATTTAATGATGGAATATCAAGACCTTCATTTGCCATTGGATATGTTCCTAATAATAATTTGCAGCTTTCACTTTCTTTTAACTTTTCTTTTTTCATTCCACCTACATAATATCCAATAGACTCAATTCCAAGTTGTTGACCCAATTTATACATATCTTCCAAATGTTGTTTTCTGTCACTTAATATTAATATTTGCCGTTTATCATTTTCTTTTATTGATTTTGATACTTCGTCCATTATTAGACGTGTCCTTTTTCCATAATTTGTTATATTATTTACCATAGTTGCTATTTGAACTTGTCCTCTAAAAGAATGAACTTCTTTATTATAATTTTCATCTGTGCTATCTAAAATAAATCGGTTTACTTTTACTATATTCTTTTCACTTGACTTAACGCTATATACAATATCTCCAACTGACCATTTTAATACTTTTGTTAATCCATCCTTTCTATTTGGTGTTGCCGATAAACCCAACATATAAGGACTATTAATTTTCATTAATGCTTTACAAAAAACACGTGATGGAATTCTATGACATTCATCAATAATTACATGCCCAATATCATCAAATGTATCCATTGGGAAATCTTTCATTGATAATGTTTGAAGCATTCCAATAATAATATCACAGCCTTCAATTTCACATTTATCGCCTTGTAATTTTCCAATTTTTGCATTAGGTAAAGCAAATTGAATTCTTTCTATCCACTGGTTCATTAAAAATTCTTTGTGAACAACAACAATCGTTTTCTTTTTTAAAACTGAAATAAAATAGAGTGCCATAATTGTTTTACCAAATCCACAGGGTAATGAAAGAATTCCTCCTCCCTTTTCATGATAGGCTTTTACTGTAATTTCAGCGGGAATTTTTTGTTCTTCTTTTAATTTAAGATTAAACTCAATATCAATATCTTTTCCAGGAGGAAGTATATCTACTTCTGCTTTTCCAAAATTTTCCATTCCATAGAATTTTGGCAAATATAATTTACTTTCATTTTCCAAAAATATTTTAAAAGGCTCATCATCCTTTCCATAATCACTATTACTAAATGGCTTAACTGTTAAATCTGATTTTATTTTATTTATTTCTTCAGGCTTTAAAAACTTTTTACGAAGTATATAGCCTCTTTTTCCATTATAACTTTTTGCGTCTTTGACTTGCTTTATATGCGACATATATTATTTTATAAATTATTCTTTTATATTCCAAATTATATAAAAGAATAGGATAATATTACAAAAAAATACAAAGAATTATAAAAATATAAATTATGTTGAACTTTGTGCAGCATATCCAGGATATCCAATTGCATTAGGATATCCTGTTGTCATCCAATAATCAGGTGATAGTATAGCAGTTGGATCTGTTAAACCAGAATCATTTGAAAATTGTTTAGATGGACCAGCTGTAAAAATTTGATCAATCATAAATGGTGGTAATGAATAATTAAAATATCTTAATCTACATAGATATCCAAAAAATCCGCCCCATTGTGATATATAGAAATCTCCATAGTTTATCTTTGGTACACCATTTAATTTTTGTCGTTTCTTTAGCTGTCCATTAATATAAACATCAACACTACTTCCCATTAAATTAACTGATATATTTACCCACATATTTAATGGAATATTTCCTACATCTGCTGTTTCAATAATATTATTGTATGTATTAAATCTTATATTTAATTTATTTGTATTTGGATATAACCAAACACCTGGCATTTGTAATAATGGATATTGTACTGGATTATTTGAATTTCCAGTTGTTTGATTATAATCTTGACTTCCCTTATGAAAAATGTGTTTCATTACACCATCTGAAGATGAATTTGAAAAATTAGTATCTTTTATAAATATCCAAAAATTATATGAAAATTCCATTCCATAGGGAGAATCACTTGATGATAATATTTTTATTCCTGGTACAATTTTGCTTATTGTTCCATCTGATATTTCTTCAATTAAATAAGGGGTTGTTTTTTTATAATTACTATAACTTGCATAAAATGAATACAAAATATATAATATAATTAATGAAATAATTACTATAATAACAATAAAAACTGTTCTATTATTAGTTATTAATGTTTTATATGAAGATTTATTCATATTCATGTTCATTTTAATATTTGTATTTGATGACATTATATATAATATATAAATATATATTATATTTAAAAATTTTTTAATATATTTTTTAAATTATTAACTTTGAGATCCAAATGAATTAGTTGGTTTTACTGAAACTAATTGACCATCTGCAAAAAATTGTACTTGATATTGCGATGATCCAAGTGGACCTTGTTGATATAAAGTTGCAACATCATTTGGTAATAATGGCTTTACAAAATATTGTGTTTTTCCTATCTTTCCATAAAATCCTGCTTTAGAATTAGCAGATGATGATGGATTAGGTGTTACCGCAGGTTTTGAAGAAGGTGTTGGAGTAACTGCTTGAGAACTAATAGTTTGAGCTTTTCCTGTTATATATACTGGATATTTTCCTATATATGGTATTCCTCTTAATGCACAGCTTCTTTCTAATTTTCCATTAATATATATATCAACTGTTCTATTATTTAATACATATACAATATGTACCCATGACATTAATGGTATATTTGATATATCACATGATTCATTATTATTATCTGTTGTTGATGTAATAACTTTTAAAGAATTTGTTAATGGATATAACCAAATACTTGGTGAATGTACATTACTATCTCCTCTCCATAAAACATTTTTATAAGATCCAAATTGATAATTCCAGTCTTTAACATATATCCATGTACTAAATGATTGATTTGTTCCATTTACAACTGGTGGTAAACTAAATGCAGGTCTTGCAACAAATGCATCAATTACATCATTTACAATTACTGGAGAATCCGCAGAAGCTGCTTTTGCTGTTAAAACAGCTACATAAATTACATAAATTAAAAATGCAATAAATAAAATTAATATAATGAAAAATATTATTTTTACGTAACCACTACTTGATTGAAATTTTTCAACTCCTTTAGATGATAGATTTTTTGTCATATTTGCTGCTTTTTTTAATATTCCATTTGATGAAGATGAATTATTTATTCTTTTATTATTCATAATATTATATTATAATATAATATTTTATTTTATTTTTTAATTATTTTATTTTTATTTATTTACTACATAATCACTATCTGTTATTAATTTTGATATAGTATATTTATCTTTATCATCAGTCTTATTTTTATTTATATAGTTATTTATAATTGATAAATAATATAAATATATTTTGTTAACATCTGATGAATCAAGTGGATAATTATAATAAGTTAAATAAGCTAAATTACCTGGAAATCCACCTGGAGTTGAATCATATGATAAATATAAACTAGAATTACTCATATCTGGTGGTGATTGATTTAAACTTACTGTTTTTTCTAATAAACCATTTAAATAAATATTAACTGACCTTCCTTCATTTACAGTTGTAATATTTAACCATGTATTTAATGGTATATTTGATAATTCTATTCTTTCAATAGGAGACGATGTTTCTGATTGTTGAAAAACAAGTACTAAATTATTTAATTTAGGTGTTAACCAAAATCCTGGAAATTGTGTTATACTTGTTAAATCTGTTGTAGAATTAATTGGTGAACCTCTATAGAAAATAGATTTCCATTCACTATTTCTATATGTATTCCAATTTTTATCACTATTTTGATTATTAACATATATCCAAAAAGAATAACTAAAATATCCTACATTTTTTTCTTTTTCTAAACTTTTATTCGATATAGTTAACCCCTTTTTACCATCATCATTCATACTATCATATGGTTTACTATTTTTTTGAATATTTGTTTGTTGAATAGGAGTTCCTATATAAGAATTAATTTGTGTAGATATAGAATAAATAGATATAATATATATCAAAATAAATAATACTGCAAAAAATTTACTTAATAATCCAATTGCTAAAAATGTAATGATACCAAAAATTATTGAACCAGCTAAATTATAATAAGTATATGTAAATAAATAACATAATGCAAATGGTAATACAATATTAAAAAATTTTATAGTAATTGGTGTATTATCAACCATTTTTTTAAATTGATCGGATTGATCTTTAAATTTTGTTGCAGCAGATCTAAAATATTCAGTATATCTATTAATATCTGATGTATTTTTTTCAGGTTCTTTTTTACCGCCTATTTCTGTAATAGTAGAATTATTCTTTTTATTTTCTATATCACTTATTTTAAACATTTATCCTTAAAATAAGTACAGATATATTTTTTTGCTTTTATTTTTATTTCTTTGTTTTTATTTTCTTTGTTTTTATTTTCTTTGTTTTTATTTTCTTTGTTTTTATTTTCTTTGTTTTTATTTTCTTTGTTTTTATTTTCTTTGTTTTTATTTTCTTTATTTATTTATTTCTTTCCATATTTTTCAACAAGAAATTCTTTAATTTCTTCTACTGTATCTGATTCTTTTACTTTATTCATAAAATGAGGAAAAAATATAGCTGCTAGTCCAATTACTAAAATAAATATTTTAATAAAATTTGGAATAGGTATATATTTAGTAAAAGTATCATACTGAAAATATCCATAAATTATAATTCCGAATAAAATAACAAAAAATAATACCGGTTTTATATTCCAATCACTCTTTTCCATATATTATTATATTTTATTTTATTTATTTCCAATTCTTGTATTTTTTATTATTCTATTCCATGAATTTATTCTATCAATCGCATTAGTACGAAGTAATTCTCCTTCTCTTTTTGAATAATCTGTTATAAATAATTGATGGTCATGATGTTTTAAAACACGATTTTCAAATAAATTAAGTGCGTTTTCATATGCTAAATCTATACATGGATTTGTCATTTTCATATGATATATCATACATCTATCAAAATCATATGCTGATAATAAATCTGCTTCTCTAACAATGTGATATGCTCTATTATGTATTCCTAAATCTGGAAATCCATTTTTTTTTACTGAAGAATATGACATTGTTGTTATAATCTTTTTAATAGCATCCATTTCATAATTTTCTATTTTTTTATCTAAAAAACTTTCAATATCTCTTATTCCTTCATTTTCATTCATATATTTTTTATCACACATATCATGTACAATAGCAGATATATAAATAATATTCTCGTGATCTTGTAATATTGGACTTGTTTTTACTTCTTCTTCATATATACAATTTGCATAATTTAATACTTTCATACTGTGTCCAATACCATGTGATTCATCAATATTATATTTTCCTGTCATAAAAATAACATAATTAAATAATTTAGCTAGTAATGATGTCATTATTATTATTTATATACTTTTATTTTATATATATTTTTTTACGAATAATAAAAATATTTAATATGTTGTAGGTTCTTGTAATATATATATTGCTCGATTTCCATATTCATATGTATTTTTAGCATTTACTTTTTGTGGAATACAATAATAATATTTTTCTAAATCATTGGGTCCACTTGGATTTCCACTAATACATTTTCCTTCTCCAAATTCATTTCTACAATATCCACATGCAGTATCTTTTAAACAGCTATCTCTATTTTGATTAGGTGTATTTTTAGGATTATTATATTTATCACATACATTAATTGTTTTTTCACATTCATCTTTTGAAGAAAAAGGTAATAATAATTGATTATTTAATGGATCTGTTCCACAATTATTTGCAGATATATGAGAACTAATAATTGTTCCTTCATATTTTTTACATTTTCCACCAATATTGCAATAATATGGCACTGATGTAAATTCATTATTACTTACACATTTCTCTGCTGGTATTTTATTACACATTTCATTACAACAAATTTGAGGGGAATTAAATGCTGTTTTAATATCATCTTTTTGAAATTTACATTCACATTTATTTGTATTTACATTTAACTGACAAAATGAATTACTTTCAAAAAAATTATTACCGCATTTTTTATTTGATATGTTTTTTTTATTATTCTTTATAAAATTTACTATAAATTTTTTTGTACTATTTTCTATATACTCTTCTTCATCTTCGTATTCTTCACTAGTAAAATATTCATTAAATAATAAACGTTCTTTAAATATTATTGTAAAAATCTTATAAGAAATAAATATTAAAAAAATAAAAAGAATATAATTGATATATTTCATATATTAAATATAATATTTTAATTTATTTTTTATCTTGCTATTTATTATATTTATATGCTTGAATTATTTACAGTATTTAAAACTGCTGAATTCTTCTCTGAAAAAAATACAGTTAATAATGAATCAAACATTATTCTACCCGATCCTATACCAATAAGTTGGATAATTATTGTATTTATTATTGGTTTTGGCACAGCTTATATTGCATACTCATGTAATGAAGCAGAAACTCCAGCTACACGCGCAGTTGTTACTTTATTTGCATTTTTATTTAGTGGAATTTATTTAATATATTATTTCATTATTTATGTAATTTTTAATAAAGACTGCTCAGGTAGAAGAATTAATAATGTTATACGAAATTCTATTAGAAAATAAATTAATTAATTAACTTCTATGGTAATATTCATCATCCATATTTTTTTTTGTAATACTTGAAATATATACAATAATAAGAGCAAATAAAATTATAAAAAATATAAAAAGAAAAAAGGTAGACATGTTATTTTTTCCAGAATCTTTTAATTTTTTAAATAAATATACATTTGTTAATTTCATTTAATATATTAATAGATATTATTTAATTTTATTTCTAATACTGGATAATTCTTTTTTATTTGTAATATAAAATCTTTTTTATGTTTTTTTAAAAAATCATATATAAATTTTTCTGTTTTCTCTTGATATCTACATTTATAAAAAAATATATTTATAAAAATATTTGAATACATCTTATACAATTCTACTTTCTTGGGCGTAGTTGGTTTTAATAATTTAATAAATATTTTTCTTATATTATAATAATAATTTGGTTCATTATCTTTTCTTTCTATATTATTATCCATAATAATATAAAACAAATAAAAAAATATTAATTTAGTCTATATTTGAAATAATTATCTAAAAATTTATTAAAATTATCAGGTTGATTAAATGGTAATTCTCCTTCTGTATAAATTTTATTTGTTATTGGATGAACACTATTCTTTGTAATATTACCACGGTTATTAATAAAAAATACAGGGCGTTCACTATCTAACCAAGAAGATAATTCTTTTTTTTCATTAAACTTTTTTTTAATATCTTTTTTTAGATATTTATTTTCTTCTTGTAGATTTTCTTCTTCTAGATTTTCTTCTTGTTCATATCTTTTATTTTGCTCGTATCTTTTATTTTGTTTTTGTTCGTATTTTCTATTTTGTTCTTGTTCATATTCATTTTTTAAATAAATTTTGTTTAATTTATTTAATTTATTTAATTCATTTAATTTATTTTTTTTATTATTCATAATATACTATAGGTTTTTAAATAATTCTGTCAATTGCTCATGAAAAAATTCTGAATCTT
>Ga0114959_10000930_pt1 | contig 26986 bp, 27 predicted proteins | sample C_130625_EF_Meta_FD_87317 | JGI IMG/M metagenome (GOLD analysis project Ga0114959, IMG submission 87317) | Freshwater microbial communities from Lake Croche, Canada to study carbon cycling - C_130625_EF_MetaG | ecosystem: Environmental > Aquatic > Freshwater > Lake | place: Lake Croche, Canada... | reverse complement strand
TTTGTATTTTTCTTTGTATTTTTCTTTGTATTTTTGGTTTTTATTGTCATCTATATAATGTATAGATAAATATCAAACAAGATAGTATGAGAAACAAAATTAACTAAATTTATTTTCCAACGTATTTATTAAATCGTCGTTATATACTAAATTTCCCATGGGTTTGTATGACGCAATTGGTGTATATTTTCGTTGGTTTTGAACTTTTGCAGACGATGATTTATTTGTATCTTTTGTTTTAAACATTCCATCTTCCAAGGTTATCATTTGTTCTCCGTTTGCAATTGTTTTTGTGTCATTATTACCTATTTTATTACCATTTTCATCAATAATAATGCCAGTCTTTTTCTTTAATTCGCTTCTTACATAAGATGGAATAAAATGATTCCACGAAATCATTAGAGTATTTGGGTGAATATAACGAACTGCAAAACCGTTTTCTTTAAGTTTATCTACTAAATAAGCTATACACGCTCCTTGATCGTATTTTGGGACACCTATCATAATTTCCGGAACTATAAACCAACAAAATTGTTCGTCTATTTTTTGCCGAGCAGTAGTTTTTATTCTGACATGAATGCGATTTAATAATTTATTATATAACGCCAATTGGTTTAAGTCGTGCTGGCGTTTTCTCTCATATAACTCATCAATGTTTATTTTTTCAGAAAAGTCACTAACGTTTTCAAGAGTAAAAATATTTGCCATTTATAATTAATCGTGAAAAAAAGACAAAGGTTTAACTGTAAATATATAAAAAATATATTTTTTATAATATATATGACAGAAGTTCAAGTTTTTAGACTCACGCCAGCTTTAAATAGATGTTACGAACACGCAGAATATACTCGTAGACAAGGAAATTATCCAAATGAACGTTATTTTGTAAATATTCCCCCTAGATATGTAGGTGAATTTATTAGATTTGAGTCAGGTGGTTGGGGTGATGGTGGTTGGCGAAGAGATTTTTTTAGAGACTTAAATAGAAACGAGGTTGTGGTAAATTACAGTTATGAAGGCAGAACGTGTTTTCGTGAAGTTCCATGCGGTCCACCGCCATTGCCACGCGAACATCTTGAATCAATAAAAAATAGAAACCGTATTCCGACACTAAAAAGCTTGGCATTCGCTCAACTACCATCTCATACTGTTTCTGAATTAAGAAAAAATTATGACACTATATTAGGCGGTTAACGTAATAATAAATCTAAAAGAAGAAAATCAAAAGGAAAATCAAAAAAAAGATTGCATAAAAAAAATAAAAACTAGAGAAAAATAAAATAAAGCATTTAAAACTTACTGAATATATATAATATATTCCTCATTATGACTATAAAACATCTGGTTATACCAGGGGGAGGCCCTACTGGAATAAAAGCTCTTGGAGCGCTACAATATTTAGAACACAATGGTTATTGGAGTTTTAATGACATTGAAACAATATACGCTACATCTGCCGGAGCTATTATATCTGTATTACTATGCCTTAAATTTGAATGGGATATAATTAATGATTATATTATTAAAAGACCATGGAGCGACGCGTTTCAGATTGGCGTTGGTGAAATATTTGAAGCATATTCTAAAAAGGGTATATTTGACAAAAATATTGCAGAAATCTTTTATAAGCCGTTTTTTAACGCCAAGGATATTTCGTTAGAAATTACAATGAAGGAATTTTATGAATTGACAAATATAGAAATTCATTTGTTCTCTCTTGATATTAATAGTTTTTCTCTTGAAGACATTTCTTATTTAACTCACCCCGAATTGTCATTATTAACAGCAGTACAAATGTCTTCTGCTATACCAGTATTAATTTCACCTGTATGTATTGGCGATAAATGCTATGTTGATGGCGGAGTTGTCTGTAATTATCCAGTAAATCAATGTATTTTACGCGCAGAAAATATAGACGATATTTTTGGAATTAAAAATAATTATGTTAAAAAGGATGCTAATATAGTAAAAAATGAATCCACTATATTAGAGTATGTTATGAATTTTATCAGTAGATTAGTAAATAATGTGGCTATAAAAACAGAAGAACTTAATATACCAAACGAACTGATATACGAAGCAGATTTAATGAATTGGTCTAACATTAAACTTGCATTGACATCAAAAGAAGAGAGACAGCGATTAATAAATGATGGGATTGAATCTGGTAAGACTTATTTATTAGATAGACAGAACTTAAACGCCGAGCTTTTGGAACAAGTTGATTTGGAAAAGATTGAATTAGACAACGGTATTTAAGAACTGCGTTAAAGTGGCTTTGGTAGGCTTAGCATCGTAATCAATAATTTGATTATCCTTAACTAATTTAATAGTCGGGTATCCTTCTATTTTATAAGTATTCATCATTCTTTCAACGTCAGGAGACTCATTGGTGCAGTTTACTTCGGTGAATATAATATTATATCCGTGTATTTGTTTTCCATTATACTCGGCCTTAACCTGTTCCCATTCTGGTTTTGCCGTTTTGCAGTGAGGACACCAGTCTGTATAGAATAACATTATTTCTGCTTCTTTGCCGTTAGATTTTGCTGCATCACTTCCAATAGGAATGTTTTCGCGATTTGCTTTATAGCTAGGGTTACTTAAAGACTGTGAATAATTTTGATACATCACATATCCAATTACTGCTAAAATTATGACTATAATTATAATACCAATTGTAGACCAGCTTAATGAAGACATTGCATTTTTCACACCAGAAAAAATCCCAGACGCGGATCCTCCAGTAGAAGTTAAAGAAGGAACGCCATTAAAACGAACATTTTTACTCATGTTGTTATTATATATATTTGTCAATATTAATTCATTGTTTAAACGAAATAAAGGAATGATAATATATCAGTTAATGCTATTTAGAAATAGTGATGGAACACTTGTAGAAATTAAAAGAAGTCATTTCAAAAACGACCAATTGTTTTATTCAAAAATAATGAGCGTTAAACTTCAAAAGGATACAAAACAGAAAACTATCCAAAATGCTTTTATTGTCAAAGAACCTACTAAAATGGGCGCATACTCAAAGAAGGCAATTGATAATTTAATGCATGAATTTTCTTAGAAATATTTTTAATATTCGTTAAATGTAAGATATGACTTTAACGCAAAAAAATAGAAAAACAAATAACAAAACAAAAAATACAAAAAATAATAAAACAAAGAGAGTTTATAAAAAGGATGAATATTTAAGTAGTGACGGGATGTTAACGACTGTATGGGGTCCAAGCATCTGGCACTTTCTTCACACTATGAGTTTTAATTATCCAATAAATCCAACAACAGAACAAAAGAAACAATATCGGGATTTTGTATTAAATTTAAAGAACGTTTTACCATGTAAGTATTGTAGAATTAATTTGGTTACAAATTTTAAACAATTGCCGCTTACAATGAGTAACATGAAAACTCGGGAAGCATTTTCCAGATACATTTATGATCTTCACGAGTTAGTTAATAAAATGCTCCATAAAACTTCTAATTTATCTTATTGTGATGTGAGAGATAGATACGAACATTTTAGAGCAAGATGCACCGATGAAAAACCACAAATATTTAAATTTACAAAGCTAAACAAAACGATGAAAAATAAGAATAAAAAGGAAAAAGGTTGCACCGAACCATTATATGGTAAGAAATCAAAATGTATCATCAAAATTGTTCCTCAGGACGAAAAAGGTTCCACTTTTCAGATGGATGAAAAGTGTGTTAAAACCCGAATCAAATAATAAAAATAAAAATAAGATGTTTACATGAAAATCTTATTTTTACAAAGTTACGTCTTTTTGCGTTTGTTATTTACATTCCAAATGTTGAAAAATCGCTTAATACTGGGACTGGCAAATACCCTGGATTTCCAGTAGGGTTATAGTTTCCCATAACATCGTAATTGCTTGAAGAATTGTTGTTTCTTGCGCGGCTATCATAGTAGTTATAACCGGCGTTTCGTTGATCTCTATAATAATTACTATTTCCTGCGCGGCTATCATAGTCGGCGTAACTACTATTTTGTTGATGTCTACGATACCCATGTTGTTCTTGTTTTTCATTTTGAGAATCGTAACCGTCGTCGTAAGATTTTTTATTTGAGCCAGAATCATAATTGCTGCCATGTGATTTGTAATTTGGCACTTTTTTGCACTCAAAACTGGGCTCGGGGCATCTAGCGCACGCGGGGCATGGCGGGCATTTTTCCTCCTTTGCGCTACATGAGGAATTTGATTGTAAATTACAAGCGGGACACGCGGGGCAAACCGGAGGAACTACCTCTGATTTTAATATATATAAATCTTCTTGTCCTGGAGGTATCATGCTTTTAGGTATTCCATGGGGCAATGCGCTATCGTATTGGTGAGTTTGATTTGCACTTTGGAATGTCTTATCGCTTTTAGTATTAACGTAATCTACTGAGGAAACTGAAAATGGATGAGCGTTATATGATTTCTCAGTTGTTCCATTATAATTATATGTATAAGTATTGGATGATGTATATATTATTGTATCGCCATTTGACTTTGTTACTTCAATAGCGTATTGGCCGTCATTTCCTGTAAAGAATCTAGCCGATCCGTCATTTGGACCATAAAATGTGCTATTACTAAACAATTTCATTAAAGCGCTTACACTTTCTGCTGTCATACTATTATTTGAATGCGTTGTTTTTGTCAAAGAAGTATGAGAAATTGGTGTCTTTGTTTTATATACAGTTGTTGCACCATTGCTACTTTTAACCACAATTGAAAAAGTACCATCGGCATTCATTACATTTGCTGTACTTCCATTTGGACCATAATAAATGGATGGGGTGTAAGTTTTATTATAATGATCGTAGTTATCATAGTGTTGATTGTAATTTTTATAACCCCATCCCCAGCTGTTTCCACTTGAATTGCCGCTTGAATCTGCAGAATTTGTAACTCCCGACGCCAATATTACTTTATCAGCCCATGTTGTTGCCGCATCAGTATAACCTTCTTTGACATAGGTTCCTCCTAAAACAGAGAATAAAACTAAACCTAATATCAAAATAATTAAAAGAAACAATGCACCATTTTTTACTATATTCATTTGTATAATTTATATAGTGAAAATATTTATACAGCGAAAAATTTAAACAGTGAAAAATTTAAACAGTGAAAAATTTAAACAGTGAAAAATTTTAAAAAAGAAATTGAAACTGTTATAAACGTTTGTCAATATTTCAAATTAGAGCGACAATGGCGGACAAATTAGATGAGTCAGATAATTCAGATAATTCAAATGAAATATTAACTATTGTTAAGAAACAACGGGTTAAACCTGAACCTCTTGCGCGATTTTATTTTGATAATCCAAATATCTTTGAGATTGGAGTTGATGAAGTTGGCCGCGGCCCTCTTTTTGGAAGAGTTTATACAGCTGCTGTTATTTTGCCTAAAGACGACTCATTTAATCATTTAATGATGAAAGATAGTAAAAAATTTCACTCTAAACAAAAAATTACAGAAGCTTCTGAGTATATTAAAGAAAATGCGATCGCATGGTTTATTGGTTACGAAGATGAAAAAACAATTGATGAAATAAATATACTACAAGCAACACAAAAATCTATGCATTGGTGCATCGCAGGAATTCTTTCAAAAATTGACAAAAACACGCAAGACATTCAATTGTTAATTGATGGAAACTACTTTAATTCTTATTCAATATATAATCCTAAAAAGAAAAAGTTGGAAGTTATAAATCACGTTTGCATTGAAGGCGGTGATAATAAATATACATGTATAGCGGCTGCATCAATCTTGGCAAAAGTTGCAAGAGATCAGTATATTGAAGAACTATGCGCTAATCATCCAGAGTTAATTGATAAATATAGTATTGATAGCAATAAAGGTTATGGAGCAAAAAAACATTTGGATGGAATTAAAGAACATGGAATTACTCAATGGCATAGAAAAACTTTTGGCATATGCAAGAAGTTTTAGAAAAAAATTGATCCTAATATAATACAATTCTTTTTTGTAACTCTTATTACAGACATGGCCCAATTCAACCCTAAAGAATTTGTTTATCATTACCGCAACGGCAAGCCGGCGTATTATTCATATGACGAAGAACTATATTGCGGAACCTTTCCAGAAGAGTGGGTGCTGGACCATTTGCCAGACACAGGACCCAAGGAATGCAAGAATTGTGCGTGCTATGGTTCGTGGAATGGCGTTTTCCTAGGATACTGCATAAACTGCGCTCGTTACGTCTATAATGGCGAACGTGGGCGGGGATTTATAGACATTGGAAGAGAGAACGCGGACTATAATGGTTCCAGTGTATTTGACACCTATTTGAAGGATGTCTTGCCGGATGATGTAGGTGATAAAGATTTTATGGATTCTGCTGTGCTTTTTAACAATAATTCCAGTGATGAAAATATGGATATATCGGATTCCGAGGAGGAATATCAGGAACGAAATGAGAATGAGAATGAGAATGAGACTGAGACTAACAATTTATCATTTGAGGAAAGATATCCCGATATTGACATCAATGAAGTAAACGACTATTACGATGAAATGTTTCGCAGAGAAAATGAAATGGATGATAATGAGAATAATTTTGGAATTAGCTATACTATTGATGGTGGGGGCTTTTATTCTAATTATGACGGGGGTTACGACTCTTATTAAAATATGTAACCCTTGGTAGGTAGGCTATATTCCTTAAAAATATTCCAATACTGAATGCCTTATAAAGTCAAAAATAAATATAGAAGAATAATCTTATTTTTTTATTGAGAACGGATGTAAAAATATAAATAAAAAGAAGAAAATAGAACACATCATAAAATAAAATATATAATAATAATAATAATATGGGAAATGCCAAATCAAGAACTTTGACAGATACCTCATTAGAACTAACACAACCCAATTCTGTATGGCGTCAAGCTCCGACGCCGTCCAGAGTACATTTTTCTGCAGATGTTAAGGATGAGTCGTTATGTATTCCGGGGCCTAAACCAAATTTTATAGGTTATAGACAAAAAATTAGACGTAACCCAGTAACAGGACAAAGAGAAGCTTATATGACAAAAACTCCTTTACTTCCAATGGCGACGTATTTGAATGGGTATGAATCAAATGATAATGTAAAATATGGTTGTAACCCAGGACAATATATAAAATATGAAAACGGTCACTATTGTTGCGTTGATAGCAGCAATAAAGCAACGCCGCAAGAAATGTTAAACTTTATAAATATGACTCTGGAATCGTTCTTTGACAATATAGGTTTTTCTTCTTCACCAAATGCATATGCGAGAGAAAAATACAGTAATTCCGTCAAAGAATTAGATTTTTTATTACATTGCCGCGCAGATATTATGTCAAAAACGCCCGGATTAGTAGATAATCTAGAGGTTCCACCAGATGTAGATATATCAGGAAATGAAACGCCAATTACGTTAGACGAATGGGTAAGGCGATTTAAAATAAGAGACATGGCTCTCGTTGATTCTCTTGAAGGTCAGCCCGACTCTGAACGCGAAACATTAGATTCAATGAGAGGTGAATTTAAACCAGATGGCACCCCACTATATACTAGAAAAAGAACAGGGCAAACAAAATTTGGCGGCCGACTTAATAAAAAAACGCAAAATAGACGCAAAAAAACAAAAACAACTGTAAAACATAGACAAAAGGGAAAAAAATAATAAAGGTAAAAAGATAAAAAATAAAAAAAAATTGAATGCAGATAAGGGTGAAATAAGACGTTTAGAATCAAAACAATGGACCGCGAGGATATGTTGAATGAAATAAAAATAAAAGGCAGTGTTTGTTTTAAAATTTTACACATGCCAGAAAATGCTAGATATAATTTCTTGGTTAGCTTAAAACAACAACCTGAATTAAAACACCGAGAACTCTATAAGTTTTGGAAGGATTGTTGGAAAAATCGCGACATAAATGCAGAAAAATTAACAAATGTTGGTGAACGATTTAGATTTATGAAAGAATGTTGCACTGGTGAAGTGGATAATTTTCTGTGGTCGGATAGATGGAAAAGAATAGATACTGGAGATACAAATTATCTGAATGCTGAAGAACGTGCGGAACATCTTGAATATATTAGTCAAGATATTCCAAAACAAAAAAAATATTCTATGATTGATAGAATGCGGCGACTTGGATTTTTACAAGACGAACCAAACTTTAATGAAGCTGCTTATGAGGACTTTCAAAAGGCTCTTCAATTATCAAAACTTTAAGCAGAACACATTTCACAAATATTATCCCCGTCTTTCGGCAATGTCACATTTTCTGTATCATTTTTTTCTGGTTCTAAAGTAAATTGTTGCGCTTGATGCTTTGCCTTTCTACGCAAATAATATATACCAGTTTTTAACCCCCGCTTCCATGAGTAAAAATGCATTGACGTCAGAGAATTATAATTTGGGTCTTCCAACCATAAATTCAAACTTTGACTCTGACAAATAAACGCGCCTCTATCTGCTGACATGTCAATTAGATGCTTCATAGGCATTTCCCATACAATCTTATACTTGTTTCTAATACTCTCTGGAATCATTGTCAATTGTTGAATGCTGCCCCTGTTTGCAATAATATTGTTTTTAATCTTATCGTTCCAGATACCCAATTCTATAAGTTCATGCATCAAATAATTATTTGCCACAACAAATTCTCCTGCAAGAGTCCTCCGACTATAAATATTACTCGTTAATGGCTCAAAGCATTCGTTGTATCCAAGAATTTGCGATGTACTTGCTGTTGGCATTGGAGCAACAAGAAGCGAATTGCGAAGACCATGTTCTACAATAGAGTCTTTAAGTTCAGTCCAATTATACCTATCCGAAGGTTCAACTCCCCACATATCAAACTGTAATATTCCTTGACTTGCCGGAGATCCATCAAACGACATGTACGCACCACAATGTTGAATACTTAAAGTGTGCTTTAATGACAAATCTGAACCAATTCTAGCGGTTTCATAACTTAAATGCGTTTTATTTGACATATACTCTTTTTTAATATTAATCGCAATTTCATTACTCCTTTCTAGTGCGGCGTGGTAAATAGTTTCAAAAATCATTTTATTTACTGCCTTTGCTTCATCGCTATGAAATGCAATATCCATAAGAATAAAAGTATCAGCGAGCCCTTGGACGCCAATACCAATTGGCCTATGAAGCAAATTGCTTCTGCGAGTTTTCTCAGTGGGATAAAAATTAATATCTATAACTCTATTCAAGTTGCTAGTTATAACTTTAGTAACTTTGTGTAACTTCTCATAATCAAAATCCTTTGTTACATTATTTACAAATGTAGGTAGCGCAATAGAAGCCAAATTGCAAACTGCCGTTTCATTCTCGTCAGAGTATTCAACAATTTCGCAACACAAGTTACTGCTTTTAATAGTTCCAAGATTTTTCTGATTAGATTTCTTATTGCATGAGTCTTTATATAACAAATATGGCGTTCCCGTTTCCATTTGTGCGTCTAAAATTTTAAACCAGAGATCGCGAGCATTTACGGTCTTTCTTACGCCAGTAGTTCCCTCATATTTTTCGTATAATTCTTTAAACTTGTCTCCATATACATCAGCCAATCCAGGACACTCATTCGGACAAAATAACGACCATTTTCCATTCTCTTTTACACGTTCCATAAACAAATCGGGTATCCATAATGCATAAAAAAGATCGCGGGCTTTCATTTCTTCGTCGCCGTGATTCTTCTTCATCTCTAGAAAATCCTCTACATCTGGATGCCAAGGTTCCAAATAAACAGCAAAAGATCCATTGCGCTTACCACCTTGATTTATAAAGCGCGCTGTATCGTTGAAAACCTTTAACATGGGTACAATTCCGGTAGATTTACCGTTTGTACCGCGAATTAATGAATTGCTCCCGCGAATATTATGTATATGCAAGCCAATTCCACCAGCCCACTTAGAAATATTCGCACAATCCTTGAGTGTATTATAAATCCCATCTAAGCTATCATCTTCCATGGCAATCAAATAACAAGAACTTAACTGAGGTCTTGGGGTTCCTGCATTAAAAAGTGTGGGCGTTGCGTGTGTAAAATACTTTTGCGACATTAAGTCATAAGTTTCTTTTACGGCGTCCATATTATTTCCATGGATTCCAATAGCAACGCGCATCCACATATGTTGTGGCCTCTCTAGAATCTTATCTCCTGTCTTAAACAAGTAAGCTCGTTCAAGTGTTTTGAACCCAAAATAGTCTATCAAATAATCTCGTGAAAAATCAAACATGGGTTCAATATAATTTGCCATATCTCGGGATATTGTGTAAAGATCTTTGCTTACCAATGGGCTATGATTTCCGTGAACGTCCTTGAAATTATATAACTCATCAACTATCTGATAAAAACAAGCGTCAGTGTTCTTCTGATGATTTGAGACTACAATTCTTCCGGCAAGAACCCCATAATCAGGGTGCTGAGTTGACATAACCGCGCACTGCTCTGCAGTCAACTCATCAATCTTTGCAGTTGGTATTTTATCATAAAGCTGATCTATGACTTTCATAACCAAAGATGAATAATTAATCTGGATATTTGCATCTTGACCGAGTTTTTTAACTCTATTGAGAATTTTATCAAATGATATATCTTCTAGCTCTCCATTACGTTTTGTCACGCGCATTTCTGTTTGATTGCCGTCCATTTTCTTATTATAATATGTAGTTTAAATTCTAAGTCAATTCCATTTAAAATAATTATGCAAAAGTAATTCCTACAAATACAAAAATAATATATATGAAGTATATAAATGAAATTAATGGAATTAATAAATCATATTAAAAATAATAAAGCGATTGTCTTTTTGTTTATTTTTTTGATATTGATTGCGCTAACAACGCTTTTATTTGATAAAAGTAAATTTGAAGGATACAGCAACTATAATTTAGCAAACCCTGGAAAATATCCGATTTCTGAAGTCGCTCCTTTATTGAAGGATAGTTATTCGTTTACTGGAAGAAAAAATGTTAATAAGAAAAGCTACAGCGATATTTGGTGGCACTATCCTATTTTTGGTCTAGGTTCTTATAAGCAAATTACTAACAATTTAAAATACAGAAGAAATCCAGATGATGGAACGTGTATTAGAGCAGATTTTTGCGGAGCCTTGTATAAAGATAATAAATTACATAGCAATATTTCAAAACCATTGCCACCAGCGCCGAGTGTAACAGCTAATTCGGTTCGCGTTAATTATTATACAACAAATTCTAATTTAATTCCTGGACCAACATTAGGTCCCGAATTACAAACGTTTTAAATAAAAATATAAATATTTTTGATTTAAAGAATATTTATATTATTTTTGAATCTTTCTCAATGATAACTTCCTTTGCCACATTTTTAATTATTTTGCTGTATATTTTTTCATTTTCTTCGTTTGTTGAGCCCCCCGTTGAATTCATAACTATTGAGTGATATTCCATATGTTTTGGCGCATCAATATTTTCAGATTCTGGGTTTTTTTCTTTCCAGTCGTGTATCTGTTTAAAATTTTTTGCTGCAATATGTCTAATAGCCGTTTTGAGCTTATTTTTTTCTTCATTATCCTTTTCCCAAGCATCTTTATCTTTTACATATAAAACTTCTCTCTTTAAATCGCAACAATGAATAGGTCTTTTATAAATATCTAGTTCTTTCAAACCTCTTATAAATATTTTGGATATTCCCTCTGAGTAACCTACTCGTCCAACCATATCCAAATCGGATATTTTTAGTTGAAGTTGGCTAATAAAATCTGTAATATTAATGGCATCTTTGCATTGTTCGTTCAAGAAAAACTGCATATTAAATGTGTTTGTGTTATTTGTATTATTGTTAATTGTTTTTCCTTCTTTTGCCATCTCTAATAACTTTTGTTGTAATTTTTGATTTTCTTTATTTTGTTCTATAATTAGTTCTTTAAATTCTTGGTTTTGATTCAATATTGCAGAGACTATGTCATTTTGTGAAACCGTTTCCATGACGGAAGATTCCATAGTCTCACTTTTATTGATTTCTTGGACGGCGCATTTTTTACGATGTCTCCATAATCCCGATCTTTCGGAGTATAATTTACCACAGTCGCTGCATTCATGCATGTGATGTGTTTTCTGTTGATTTTCTGTTGATTTTGTTGATTTTATGTGTTTTGCTGTCATTACGTGGCGGTTCCAATCACCCTTCTTAAAGCATTTAAAGTCACAATTTTCGCAGTAAAAATTTTGGATGTTTTTTGATGTAATTGATGTAAACATTTGTTGCTTAAATTAGCAACAGAAAAAACATCTAAATTCTTTTCTGTAAAAATATGAAAAAATTATCGTAACGTTTTTTTCGCGTTTTAAAACATTTTTCAGATCATTATGGTCTGAGAGGGGAGTTTTTGATACCTTTTTCACTTAAAATAAGGCACTAGGGTATTTTTGGACATTTATTTTTGTCCATTTTAAACTTTTGGAAACACTTTTGGACTCGAAAAACTCCCCATTTTTCGCCCTTACTGAGAAACAATGTTTTTGTTATATACACTAAAAATGTTATCTATAATCGTGAGAATGTATGGATATATTGTTTTACTGACTGCATAACAATATATAAATAAGTTTAACTTAAAGAAGCCGAGTCCGAAACGGTTTGTTTTGTTTCGTCTATAGATTCAGTGCGTATCTTAAAAAATGGGCCCTCTGTAATTGAGTTGGATCTGCTTGTTTTACCCTGGGAGTTCAGCGAAACTTTACCCGTTATTTTATCCAAATTTAAAAGGCAAACTGTTTCTTCAATTGGTTGTTCCTTTTTAACTCTTTTTGCTGGTGCTCTATGTTCGTATCCAGTTTGTCGTTCTTTTAATATAATATTCCACACCTCAGCAAGAGTCGGAATATTATCATTAAACCATTTTCTATTTCTTAAGACAAGAACGCAACTAACTTCCTCTAATCTCCAATAAATATTCTTTATCCACGTCATTCCTTTTGAAGTATATTCCGTTGTTTGTTCTTTCTCCCAGCTTGTCTCAAACTCATCAAAATCCATTGACAATGGTTTATACACATACTTTGGCTTACCTTCCGGGGTAGAAAAATACATAATAACTCCTTTAAGCTGTTCTTTTTCTGACTTCAAAAAAGTGCCATCTTCAATAAATCTGGTGTAACCATCGTATTCAATAAACCTGCACTCCAAAAAATCGCATTCGTTTAAATCGCATGTTTCCATTTGCAGCTGCATCTGAATCCAATACTCCTTCTTTGGAATACCATCTATATCACGATTCACAATATTTTTAATTTCAAGCATTCTGCCAAATCGCGGCAAATCAGGATCACTCACAATTCCGTCTGGGGAAGCTCCTAGAAACTTATATTTATCATGTTGAATGCAACCATACTCATCAACCTTTGTTTCAAACGCGCCTTCATAGTACATTACAGAGACAGGTTCATATTTTTGCCCGTGATGCATAGCAGTGTCTGTATTAACCATTTCATTTTTTGCATTTTCTGGGTCTTCCATTTCGTCATACTTAAGCGGTTGGCACTTTTCATAAATAAGTTGATTTCTTGCACTATCTGGCTCAAACGCCTTATATGCATTACTTGCGGTAATCAGTCGGTGTCTAGTTTCATACCATTCTTTAGTTCTCTGCGTGGCTTGCGGAACATCTGCTAATATTGTAAGACGCTCAATAACTCGCTTTCTTTCTTTCTCAGACATTTTCTTTTCAAATGTGTTCGGGTAAGAACGTCTTGGGATTATTTGTTGGTAAAACATATCTGCAGCAATATCAATTAAGTCATCTAATTCATCTTCCATATCAGAGTTTGTTTGAAAAAAATTGTCGTAATTCATAAACATTACCTCTTTTATGTTTTCAATCATAGTTTCGTGAAAATCTGGTTCAGATATAGCTTCTGGAGTTTCGTCTATATATTCAGACATAAGTTGCACGCACGTATCAACTATTTCGGTTTCTTCGTCAGAGGAAAACGTTTTACTTTCATTATCTTCATTTGGAATGATATCATCTAAAATATCCTCAAGATCTTCCAAATCTTCTAACAACATAATATTGTTCTTACATATTATGTTGTTATCTGTTTATGTCATTATAATTAATAGATTATAGAGCGTCATTATCCGAATCAGAATTATCCGATGGTTTTACATTCTTAATAGTTCCCTTTGTAGCCTTTTTTGGTGGTAAACTTTTCAACGTAGAAACTCGTTGTTTATCCAGATTCTTTAATGTAAAATGATTATTATTCTTATTAAATGCTAGAGCAGGAATGTCTTTTATTTCTCCGCTAGTCTTGTCATAATCAACATCCTTAACTCTTTGTAGTTTTTTTCGGTCTAGACAATCTCTTAAAAATGCGCGTAATGTGTTGTCTTCGTCCGCGGTCAATGAATTCTTTTTAGAATACTCATCTGCATAATTCATTATTTTTTTCGTTTTCACAGTTTTATCCAATTTGCTCCACGGTTCATTTTGATTATTCGTTTTATCATCCTCCAAAAATTTATCCAGGTTATTTAAATCACTTGATGATTTAGTTTCTTTCATAACAGTCCCACTTAACAACATTGTTTTGTACTTAATGTTTTTAAGTTCTATACATTCATCAACGCTTTCAACAGATGACGCCATATAATATGTTATATCGTTTTAAGTTTAATTCACTTTTCAATATATAGTTATTTATGAAACATATACAATCTAAAATGAAACAATCTAAAATGAAACAATCTAAAATGAAACAATCTAAAAAATATAAAAATAAATCATAATTATATGTTGAGTGAAACAATAAATAAAAATGACGAAAAGATAATTGATATTTCTGGAACAAACAATAGATACCAAATAAAAAAACTAAAAAAGGAAGCACCTGAAAATAAAAAAAGAAAGGCGCTTAAAAATTCGGCTATTAGTTCAGATTTTTTTACAATAGAAAAACAGGATTATTTAATGTCAAGTTTAAATAATAACGGCGAATTCTCAGAACGCCAGTTTGTAATAAATCAATTAGAAACAAAGTTGGTTGGTTATAAACAACAAGATTTAATTAAAAAACGTTATAATGAAGAGCACTTTATTATGTTACCCGATGTTGTTTATATGTTAAATGAATGCTCTTTAAACTGCCATTATTGCGGAGATAAAACATTTATATTATATGATTTGGTGAGAGAAACAAAACAGTGGACTCTAGATAGAATTGACAACGACTTGGGTCATAATTTGGGGAATGTTGTTATCGCTTGTTTAGAATGTAATTTGAAACGTAGGCGAACAAATAAAGATAATTTTTTATTCACAAAACAATTAAATATTATTAAAAGTTAAATGCAAAGCATTATAATATCAGTAAAATATTATAATGGAATCTTCTAATAAAAAACGTGTTAAATGGAATGATTGGATAGAATGGAAATGGACGAATGGAGACAAATATGAAAAATCTGCGCGAAGGTTGAGTAAGCATAATTCACAAACATTAGTTGAATACGGAGACGAGGATATTCAAAAGACCTCTGATGTGGCGTTTCAACAGGCGCTTCTTTCAGAGAATGATGTTTGGAGTCTAGAGGAGCAGCAGGTATTTGTAACGCAACAAAAACCTGCAAATAAAAGGGAAGATACTTATAATAGAATGGCAGAGAGAGAAATGGTGGCACAAATTGGCATGAGTCCGTTTATGCAAAGAAACTATTTAGAAGATGTAATGGTCCAGGAAAATTTTTTGAAACCAATTAGTACATCTTTAGAACGAGAAAAGACGAAAGAATACGAGTAGATCTATTTTACATAGATAATCTAGATGATCCCGTCATTAAACCCATATTTTCAGCAACCTTTCTTTGGACTGGTTGAGATGGGCGTGAAACACTTACACTTGATGCCGTGCCAATAAACGCGGCCATCATAGCAAACATTCCAAGCATAACCAAGAATGGTAATAACACTAAAAACCAAGAAATGGCCTTGTAACCTTTAGAGCATAAGAAGTTTAAGAACCACGTCCATGCCCCAACAAATACAACCTTAACTAAAAGAGTCCATAATTGAAACTTTTGGAAAAGACCGATAACTACGCTGATGCCAGCAAGAACTAAATACAACATCGCAGGAGTGCAAAGTTTAGACAAATCCATTATACAATAATGGAATATTATTTATTTTTCAATAAGTTTTTAAAAATAAATAACCATTTAAAAAGATTACAAAATGTTTAATTAATGTCAATAAGTAGTTATACAACGCAAAATGATTTATTGTTGAATAATCTTATGGATTTTTACAAGGACGAAGAGAATCTGAATAATATGCTAAAAATAATTACAGGGGAGTCAAAAATTTCATTAAGAATTGTTGATTGGTTTGCTACTAATTATGCAAAAAAATATTATACGCTTTATAGTTTTGAAGACGTTCATGGAAATATCAAGAGGTTCAAGGTGTATGTAGATTATAAGCTAAAGTTAAAAGCTTATAGTAAAAAAAGGTTTGATCCTTTTTGTCGTTGGGATAGAATCAGCATTCCTTATAAAAGTGGAGCCCATATTGAAACGACAATAGGTCAACTAAATTTTTTCAAGTGGACTCTAGAAAATAAGGTTATCCAATACATTGAAGATAATTATGATGCGATAGAAAAAGACATGAATAGTAGAAATAGCACTAGCAAAAGGAAGGAAGTTATTGTTGATAATAGCAATAGCAAAACTAGGAAGAAGCGAGAAGAATTATCTGCATCTGCGACAAAAAGTATTAAAAAAGAAAAAGTTGAGATAGTTGTAAATTTTAACTAAAATAGCAACGCAATATTCATACGGGAATTTCTGTAAGTTTCGTCCAGTTTCCATCGTATTTATTATATTTTTTATCTGGTTTAATGAGAACGAGTAGCATTCTCATTAATTCATAAGCCCCCTTGGGACAATTCTTTTTGAATTTATGAAAGATATGCCGAATTTTTGTTTCTATGCAACTCCTGGTTTTATACTGAAACCAATCCGGATTCCATAGTGTTATATCATCTTGGTTGTAAATTTGTTTTTGTTTTTCATTTTCCGTCAATAGAGTAAAATATTCAGCCTTATAAGTTATATTCATTAGAAATGATCCTAACGTGCAAATAGTTAAATTTTTGAATAACTTAAATGGTTTTCTTTCTTCTAGAAGCGAAACGCGAATTTCATAAGGGATAAAGCTCTGTATAATATCAACAACCTCAAGGGGAAGTTTTAAAAACATATTAAAGTCAAGTTTTGTTGCGGCTTGTTTATTTAATTTTGCAGCAATGCATTCTTCTTTTTTCATATCCTTTATCTCTTCGCGCATTTTATCCAAGCGATTATTAATTTTAACCTTTTCATGCAATGGGTTAAGCGCACATTTTATTTTCCACATAGCATTCGTTTCAGCTTTCAACTCTTTTTCTATTGTTTTCATGTGTTGTTTTTTTGATTCAAATATTTGTTTTAGGTTTTCGTAGGATCCTTCAAAATGAATGCTTTCTGTTTTTTGTTTATGTAAATTATTTATGCGTTTTTTTGACTCTTTATATTGGAATAAAAGCGTTTTAAGAAGTTCATTGTCTTTGGCTTTTCTTTCTTTTAATGTAAGTTTATTTTGAACTAATTGTTCTGTTTCCATGTTTGTTGTAATTATAAACCGATGTTTTAATTACATCAATTTTTTATTTATAAAGAGTTAAACATTAACAATCATATAATTTGGATATAAATATAAGAAAATATTCAAATTATGGGAAACTCCCAATCTATGCAAAAAATTAATTTTGAAGATATGCAAACTGCTTGTAAAAGTCCAGATACATATATGTTAATTAATACGCTTTCCGAATCAGAGCAAGATTGTTTAATAATTAATACAGTTTCAGCTAGTAAAGAAGAACAATTGATAAATCAACATATGTACTCTAGTAAACGGATAGTAATTGTAGTATATGGACGAAACTCAAATGATGATAAAATATATAAAAAATACGACCAGCTTTTAAAACTCGGGTTTTCAAATGTTTTTATTTATGTTGGCGGGTTATTTGAGTGGTTAATGTTACAGGATATTTATGGGTATGAAGAATTTCCAACAACTATAAAACAATTGGATTTTTTAAAATATAAACCTCAACAAAGATTAAATATTTCTCTAATTCAAAATTAAATACACATTAATTTATAGTATTATATACATTTAAAATAATGAAAAATAAATTTTTAAACATAGCATCAAACGAAACCAGTGGGTTTTGTAACCAAATTTATTGTATTTTATATACTTGTTCGCAATCTTATAAAAACGAAAGCCCAAATTTTATTTTTTTGGGTAAATATTTAAAAGAGATTTGTTCTGAAAATTATTGCAATATAAGCGATATTATTGACATTGATGCAACTAATAAACATTTGGAAAAATTTAATGTGTATTTAATTGACTTTTACAATTTTGAATTTAATATAGTTTCTGCGCGATATGGCATAAATGAAACATGCGTTGATTTGACAGAAACTGTTAGACCATTTTTAAACGATAATATTTTTAATATCGGAAGTGATGTGAATTTAAATACTATCTCAGTAAATCCAGTAGATTTTTATAAAAAGAACTATTTTATTGATCTTAATCCTAGTAATATAAAATTATATATAACATATTCTATAAATAACATAATTTTTCATGAGGTCTACGAACAAGCCAACGGATTTTTATTGAGTCCAGTTTTAATAGATTTAGTTAATGTAAAATTTGAAAAATCTATAGTTATGAACGATCAGTCTGAATTTTGCACTAGTTTTTTAAAACATCTAACATTTCAACCAAAGTTCGCATTATCCGCGCAAAATTTTATTGTTAATAATGTTAAAACGCAAAATATAAATTGTATTCATTTAAGACTAGAATATGACGCCTTAAAACACTGGTCTAAAGAAAATAACATGTCTATGCGAGAATTTAAAAAAATCATGGAAGATAGGTATATTTCTGAGATTGAACGGTCTATATATAAAAGCGATACTACCATAGTTTTAGCTAGCAATTATGATAATAGAGTTATCAAGTATCTGTTAGATAATAAATATAATATTATTTTGACTCCAAAAATGGATGAGTATAGGGATATTGCGGCAATTTATGACTTGCATATAGGTCAATATTGTAATAATGTGTATATCTTTTTATATGATTCAAGTTTTAGTTTTACCCTTCTTTATAGAATATACGAGTTATCTAAAATAAAACCAATTATGTTACACATGCATTTTGAAGTAGAAAAAGATTATAAAATGGTGCAAGGATAATAATCTATGAAGGTTATAAATTAGCTTTTAGTATTATTTTCATTATCTACAATTTTTGTTAGTCCTTCGTTGCTTAAATAATCTGCTCGTTTATTATTCTCTCTATAAACATGCATATAATTCACTTTTTCAAAATGGGTTTCAAGTAATTTTGCAGTTTTATAATGTTCTAATAAATTTTTAGAAGACACCTTATATTCTCCATTCATTTGTTTAATAACTAATAAACTATCTCCGTGAACGTTTAAATGTTGAATACCAAGCTTAATAGCTTGAGTTAAGCCAATAATTAATCCAGTATACTCGGATTCATTATTTGTAACTTTGGAACCAACGTATACAGAATCCGCCCATATTTCCAATTCATCTTTATATAAAACCGCCCCAGCTCCCCCAGGTCCTGGGTTACCTTTACTGCAACCATCAAAAAATAAAAAATAAGAATCATCTTGTGTTTCGTATTGTGGCCCGCGTTTATTATTAACAAATGGAAGTTTTATTACAGGAGAAAACATGTTGTTATATTTTATTATAATAGATTTTATAATAGATTTATATTGTTATATATATTTGTTATATATCTAATTTATGAACGTTTTTATTTTTTCAATCCATGATTGAACGACATCTGAGTTTTCGTAAATATCAATGTTTCCGTCTAATTCTAAACAAGGCGCTTTAATACATTTTGACATCATATTTTCATGATATTTATGACAATTCTCTAAATAGTCTAGTGGAATACAATCCTCGCCCGTTCTAGATCGCTTCATTATACGAGTGTGGCAAATATTAGGTTCCGCATTTACATAAATAACCTTTGTAATAGGAAACTCTTCAGCAAATACGTCAAACCATTTAGTGTATATTTGGTAATTTACATCTTCAATCTCTCCGGCGTCAAATAACATTTGCGCGAATACGTATTTATCTGTATCCAAGCTTCTTTCGCTAATAAATATACTGGCATCGGGGTTTTCCTTAACCGCCTTCTTAAATTCTGCCAATCTAGAAATATAGGCCATCATTTGAAAAGAAAATGCGTACTTTTTCTGATTTCTATAAAATTTTTGTAACATAGTATTGCCTTGTGAGTCTTTTATATTTTCCCATTCATCAACTGGCTCTTTTAAAAAGACAACCCGACGTTTGGCATTGCTATTAAAATGGTCTTTAAGATTTTTCAATAAAGTAGATTTGCCCGAACCAATATTTCCTTCAATAGAAGCAATAGTTATCGCAGTTTTAAAATCGCTCATGATTGTTACAGTATTGTTTATTTATAGTTTTATAACTATTTTGAAAGTTCAATTTTATTTGTCAAAAACATAAAAAATAAAATTGAAACAAAAATATAGAGATTTAATGACGTTAAACAATAAGAAATGGATCTTACTCAAAGAAAGCTCAATAAATCTGAATGGGAATCTATTGAGGTTCCTGTTAGCGATTCTGAAAAAGAAATTCTTCGGCTTATTATAGTTGGTACTGAAAATGTTAATATAAAATATAATTCGGCGATTTCTCTCTTTACATTTTTGAAAGTTGATATAAATTCGGAAATGGAGGACTACTTGTACTTGAAATACTTTGACGCAACGGTCAAGAGGTTGACTACTTTGTATAGCAACTACGGAAAAATGCTATCCATTGATGTAAATAGTAATCCAAAAATAAAAAAAGCTGATTTAATAAGACTTGAAAGAAATGACATAGAAAAAATTCCGCTAGTTTATGAAGGAGTGCTTTTGGATATTATTGCCAATCTTTTAAAAAATAAGCATAATAGCAACAAAAAATGGTTGGAAAACTATTTTACGCTCTACAAGTTTAATAAAAATACTATATTGAATTTGAATAGACATATTAAGACTTTAGTTACAAATGTTCTTTCTGAATTTGAAGAGGAAGTTGATATGGTTTACATGATTGAAAATGCCGTTGAATATATTGAAAAGAATGCGAATCTCTTAAAGTATGCTGATATGATGCTATACGAACATCAAAAAGAGATCTTCACAATTACGAAGAATCCGTATTTTAAACAAAGGTTAGCTAAATTTCGCATTGAATCGGACAATGATGTTTCTGATGACGAGGATGAAACTCAAGAAACAATTTTCAAAAGCGGAGATACAATTCCAACATCATCACCAAGACTTGTTCTGTATATAGCTCCCACAGGAACAGGCAAGACTTTAACTCCGCTTGGTATTTCTCAGCAATACAGAGTTATATTTGTTTGCGCTGCAAGACATGTTGGACTAGCCTTAGCAAAAGCAGCAATTTCAATGGGTAAAAAAATAGCATTTGCATTTGGTTGTTCTAGTGCAGAAGATATTCGTCTTCATTATTTTGCGGCAAAAGAGTATAAAAAAAACAGAAGGTCTGGTGGCATTGGTAAGGTTGATAATAGTATTGGAGATAAAGTTGAAATAATGATTTGCGACGTGAGATCTTATTTATGCGCTATGTATTATATGCTATCGTTCAACCCAGCAGAAAACATAACAACTTATTGGGACGAGCCAACTATTACTATGGATTGCGAAACGCATGATTTGCATTCTTATATAAATAAAAACTGGAAAGAGAATCTAATACCAAATGTTATTTTGTCTTCGGCCACTTTGCCTAAGTTGCACGAGCTTGCCAGCACAATTGACAATTTTAATAAGAAATTTCCAGGAGCTCAAGTGCATAATATCGTTAGCCACGACTGCAAGAAATCCATTCCAATCATTAATAAAAATGGGTACGTCGTTCTTCCGCACACATTGAGTGATAATTACCAAATAGTTTCTGAAATTGTAAAGCATTGTGAAGCCAATTTAACGTTGTTGAGATATTTTGATTTGGAAGAAGTTATTAAATTTATTATATACGTAGAAAAGAATAACTTATATACAAATAGTAGCGCAAAGATTGACCGGAATTTTGCATCATTAGATGACGTAAATATGAAAAACATTAAACTTCATTATTTGAAATTACTTGCAAAAATAAAAGATGAAAACTGGAGTTCAATCTATAATGCCATGACGTCTAGTAGAAAAAAGAGGATATTGTCAAATAGTACTATTGACGAAAAAGGAAACACAGTAAGACCAATTAAAAAAGTTTCTAGCGTTGGTCCTGGGTTACCGAGTCACGAGCTTTCTAGTTCTGTAAGTAATGCTGGAAAACCTATTGTTAAACTTATGAGCGAACAAATAATATCTTCAAATTCATTCCAAACACAACCACAAAAAATGTTAGAAGAAAAGGAAACCGGAAATTGCGCGATTTATGTATCAACAAAAGACGCATATACTCTAACGGACGGTCCAACAATATTTATTGCAGAAGATGTTGAGAAGATTGCAAGGTTTTGCATTCAACAGGCAAACATACCGTCAAAAGCAATGGATGCAATTATAGAAAAAATAGAGTTTAATAATCGCGTAAATGAAAAGATATATGAATTGGAAAAAGAATTGGAATGTTTGGAGGAAAAAAATAGTAATAAGGTATTGGAAGTAGACGGTGGTGCAAAATACGGAGGAAAGAATTACTCTAAAAAAGATGACGGTAAGAAAAAGGATCATAGTCCAAATGAAAACAATAAAGAAATGTCTAAAATAAACGCAGAATTGGACTTATTGCGAACAATGATAAAACCGGCAGAATTAAATGAAACATTTGTTCCAAATAAATCGTTGCATTTAAAAAAATGGGCGGAGGCATTAAATGCAACCGCGGCATTTACTAGTAATATAGAAGAACCTGTTGTTCTTGATATAATGATGTTGAAAAATGTGGCAGATAGTTGGAAGATATTGCTTCTGATGGGAATTGGTGTATTTACAAATCATCCGAGCACAGATTACACAGAGATTATGAAAAAACTAGCCGACCAGCAGAAACTGTATATGATTATTGCTTCAAGCGACTATATTTATGGAACAAATTATCAGTTTTGTCATGGATACTTGAGTAAAGACTTGGTTTTGACTCAAGAGAAAATGATACAGGCGCTTGGGCGTATTGGAAGGAGTAACATTCAACAAACCTATTCCATTAGACTGCGAGACGACGAGCAGATTAAGAAATTATTCTACGAAGACCTAAACAAACCTGAAGTAAAAAATATGAATCTCTTGTTCGGAGATGGAGTTTAAAATTAAAATTATATGACTTATAAAAATTCTTTATTGTTTATTATTTATTATTTATTGTATCTTGTATGTTTTGATAGAATTTTTTTTGTGATTAATAATAATGGCAACGTTAGAACTTAAATTCTCAGATTCGGGTGTTAATTTTACAGAAGAGACGACAATCTCGTCTTTGCCTTTAGAGTTTATATATAACGGCAAATCTTTAATTTTATTAAATCTTGACGGATTATTTGATATTTTTGCAATAAGAACGTGGCAACCAACTGCCATAATAATATTTGATCTATTGGTTAATCCCGTTGTTTCAACTGCTTTTGTCATATCTAAAAAACTCGTCGCTATCATCTCTTCTCTCGTTATTTTACTTTCAGCATCAATATTGGAAATCTTGTTCTCAAGTTTCTTTTGAAATGATAAAAATAGGAATAATAGCAACTCACTGTCGGTGCTTCCTTTCATATCTTTTAATAATTCTGGCTCAATTTGACTTCTTAACTCATTTATCTTTTCTTTAAATCTTGGAAGTCTTTTAAAACGCTGGTGACCTAACAAACCCTTTTCGGATTCCATAAGCAAATCACCGTGGTGCATGAATAAATGACCTTTATATAAAATAGGGTGTGTATTTTCTATACAACGTTCCTTTTCAATATGGTACTTTGATACATCTTCTTTATTTATATTTCTAGCGTGGGCTATTATTACTTTGCTAGATATATTATCAACCTTTCTAAAGATATGAGGATCTTCTCTATAATGCAATGGGCGTTTATAAGCGTTCCACGTATTATTTTTATACCAACAAATACCAAACCCATCGTTGATATCCTCTTGTTCGCATTTATCAAAAAAGTTGAGTAATAGCCGCTTTGGTTCATTATCTCTGATACTCTTGGTTAATGAAAAAAATAAACGGCACATGCGTTATTCTGTATTATATTATGCCAATAAAAATTATATTTATAATATTTATAATGAAAACATTTTATGACAAATAACCGTCAATTATATTGATTACGTCCGTAGGCAAACAAGTTTTACTTAAAATATCGTCAAGACACTCTGCTTTTATAAACCAATTAAGTGGGGTGTATACTATAACTGTTTGATTCATTATATCATCGTAACGTCTTTTGATTAAATAACTACACGCGTGATTTCTGTAAGTTGCCAAATATGTTGCTCTATAAATGCAAATTGGACCATTTAGTGGTTTCTCGTATAAATAATATTTTTTCCTTCGGATAATTGTTCGCTCATTCAATAAGTTATTATGAAATATACATATGATAATAAAAACATCAATTTTATTTTAAACGTATACAACAATTCTATTATTAAATTCAGTTCTACAAATAGGACAAGCGCGAATTGCCGGATTCATTCCGCAAACATTACAAGAACATAAATGATTACATGGAAGAAAGACCATATTTCTCTCTCTATTCATACAAATAACACAAGCTCGTTCTTGTGTCATTTCAGGAATTTCTTCTGCGGGTGCAACTGATATTCCATTTAATGGAGCCAAAGGACGAATATAAAATGCTAATTGATATAAACTATTGCCGTAATAATCTATAAGTCGGACATTGCTTGGTTGAACCGCCGGCGCATCTTCTGCAGCTAGTCCACGCGGCAAATTTTGATGTGTGTCAACAAACTCGGCATTTTCTAGATCAAAATCTTCAATTACTTTCTCTCTCATAATGTTAATAAATTCCGCCAGAGTCCAATTTATGTTTATTTCGTACATTGAAGATAAAATAGTCCGCGCGACCTTGAAGTATATGTTAACTATGTTACTTGTTGTCATTACAAGCTTTTGATTGATTTATAATTAATTTAATTTGGTTAACTATAAATCAATTTTATAATCTAGTTAAAAATATTTTTAACTTTATTTTGCAGCGTTTCAATGTTTTCAATATCATTTATAAATGGGGAGATTGTGTCATTTTCTTTATTAAAATTTATTATATCATCCCATTGATCTTTTACTAAATGCATTGTGGCAAATGCATGGTGGACGTCTTCAATACCATAGGCTATACCATATAAGTTGCATAAACCTTTATTTTTTAAATATTCTCCAGCCATCGTATTTTGAAGCCACTGTTGTTTATTTAATCCATTTACAGGGTGCACGACTGGAACACACCCGCATATAGCGGCAACAAAAATTAAATAGGTATATGGATTGTATGATATAAAATATTCAAAATTATTAAAAATATTAATACAATCATTGTGCGTGTGCTTCCAATTAATCTCTAATGAATCGTAGAAATGTAATGTGGTTGTATTATCTTTATAATTTTCCTTTTTATTTATATAAGAATAACACGTACCACTCCTTGGATTAAAATTATTTTTTTTAACAAGATGATCAATATAAAGCGTATTTAGAAGTTTATATTCAGGACCATTTTTTTTTGAATTGAAATAATAAACCAAATCATCCTTTCCCCACGTATTATAATGATCGGATGGCATTTCTTTGCCTAGATCTAATAATATCCATCTTATAACTCTTTTACAATTTAACGGATTCCCGCTTATCGTTTCTGGATAAATAACAATCGCATCTTCATTGGCAGCTTCTTCAATTTGGGCAAAATCCTCACAGAAAAAATTTTTATATCTTAATCCATTAAAAATGAATAATTTCGCACATATATCGGGGTGTTTCATATCATTAATGGATTTTGCCAAATTATGCATAGCGACAATTCCTTCACACTTTAACTCAAGAGGCTGAGTGTATATTATAATTGTTTTTTTTTTATATATTCGCTCGTTAAAAGTTTTATAACTTGAGAGCAAATCTTCATAATTTGTTATATTTTTAAACGATAAACTTTCATTTTCAAATTTATAATTGTATCTGTTATTGATAACACAATTAAACTTTGAAGGACCGTTATAAAAATTTTTTTCAAGTGTATTATTAACAGCTTTAAAATCCTGTATATCATTTATAAAAGGTGCAATTATAGTTTCTTTATTAAATTTTAATATGTCATCCCATTGCTCTTTTACTAAGTGCAGTGTAGAAAATGCGTGCAGTATATCATCTACACCGTAAGCAATTCCATATAAATTATCCAAACCTTTGCTAGTGCAGTATTCTGCCGCCGCCGTAGTTTGAATCCATTGTTGTTTTGTTAATCCAGAAACGGGATACACTATAGGAATGCAACCGCACAAAGCTGCGATTATTATATAAAAGGTTAATGAATCATAAGAGACAAAATATTCAAAAGTGTTAAATAAATTTATACAATCTTCTTGCGAATGGCCGTAAGTAATCTCAAAGGAGTTATCAAAATGTATAAAGTTAAATCCACCCTTATGAATTTTATGCGCTTTTCTAATTGTGTAACAAACTCCCTTTCTTTCTTCATAATTTAATTGTTTTACATAAGGATTGATATATAAAGCATTTAATAACTTATATTC
>Ga0114959_10000928_pt1 | contig 27031 bp, 37 predicted proteins | sample C_130625_EF_Meta_FD_87317 | JGI IMG/M metagenome (GOLD analysis project Ga0114959, IMG submission 87317) | Freshwater microbial communities from Lake Croche, Canada to study carbon cycling - C_130625_EF_MetaG | ecosystem: Environmental > Aquatic > Freshwater > Lake | place: Lake Croche, Canada... | reverse complement strand
GATGAATTTTATAAACATTTAGAAATAATTAAAACTAAGAAGCATATATAAAGTATGGCTTCTCATTATATTATGGATGGAGGCAAGTTAAACATTGAAGATGTTGACAAATTTAACGATGGCTACATTCATGATATATTGAGACGAAAGAGACTATGTTATGTCGAAAGGAGAACTCCTCATTTTAAATTCTTTATAGATTTTGATTATGTTAATGATGTAGACATTAAATCTGAATATATATATGAATTAGTATCTAAATGTAAACCTTATACACATGGTACGTGCTACATTTCAAGAGCTTCTACAAGACGAGTTAAAGAAGGTTTGAAATGTGGTGTTCATCTTCACTGGCCAGACATGATTGTAAATTCACAAAAGGCTATTAAAATTAGAAATTCCATCATTGCAGATGTTCCACACTATGCAAAATATATAGATGCGAGTGTATACAATGGTTCAGGATTGAGAATGTTGTGGTCATACAAATTTCAAAATGATGTATATTACGAACCTTACAAGCCATGGAAAAGAATTACACCAGCAGGATTTGTGATGGATTTGCCACAAGAACCATCCAAAAGTATTTTGGAATTATTTACAATCCGAACAACAGAACAAGATGAATATACTGCAGACACAGACTTGGACACTGATGTACTTGAAAGTCATGTTCGCAGTGTGATGAAGGGGTATGAGACTGTTCGGATTAAAAAGGTTGGTAGAACTCGAAATGATCAGGGATTTTACATTCAGACAGACTCTAAATATTGTGAAAATATCAAACGGGAACACAAGAGTAATCATGTATGGTTTTACATTACGAACAATACTATAAGATCTGAATGCTATGATGAATCATGCAAGGGTTTCAAGTCACAAGGGTACAAACTTCCTCCTAGCATAACAAAAGACTTAGAGAAGAGGATCCCAAAGTTTTTAGATGATTACGACACGATATGGTAGACAAGTTAAAAAGCCAGTCTATTACGATCCAACTGAGAGAGATGCAAATGGACGTCCCATTAAATTGAAAGATGACTATTCAGACGAAAGTGACTATGTAGAAGAGAGTGATGAAGATTCAGTTGAAATTGATAGTGATGATGAATCATACGAGTCATCTTTTATCGACGATACTTCTATTCAATCAGAAGTGACTCAGGATCCTGAGGAGGATCAAGAGGTTTCCTCTCGGCTTTCCTGCACTCAGTCTCAGCCACCGACTTTAGTTCCGCAATCTTCCGAAGAGTCTCATCAGTAGCCTTTGGAAATTCTTCACGAAGAGCATCTAGAAATTCTGCTGGATGTCTAACTGGTGGTTCGTCTGGCTTTGTGTAATATTTAGAATTTTCATCTGATGGATCGATATAAGGTGTGTCAGAATTCTTTAGAGGCTGCGCAATCATATCCCTCTTTCTCTTTTCAAAGAGAGATGCACCCATGCGCTGATTCTCCTTGAACCCCTGCATAATCTCCTCTAGCTTTTCCTCGACATAATGAGTATCAGAAATCTTTGAACCATCTGGGGGGATCAAAAGCCATTGATTCGTATCAGCTACATAGATGTTGAATGTAGCATCCTCACTCTGAAGCTTTTTTGCATAATCTTTCGCAACTTCGACGCTCTGGACTGCACCATAAAACTTTACTCCAAACATGTCATTCTTCTGAGGACATTCAGGTCCAACGCACGAAAAGAGTACATACAGCTGACCAGGTAGATTTGTTAGAGTAGGACCAAGATTAACCATCTAAAGTTTTAGTATTCTACATCTTTAACATGGATCTTCGTAGACTCCATAACAGACTTAAATTTGAACACATGTCTGCATACATAAAGAGTACTGATAAAGTGTTGGATGTTGGATGTGGTTCAGGTGGTGATATTCACAAATGGAATCAAATTGGGTGTAATGTTTTTTGTATAGATCCAAATAAAGATAGTATCATTGAAGCAAATAAACGTTTATCAAAATTAAAATATAAAAATATTATTTGTACATATGAACATATATATAATGTATATGATGTATATAATGTAATATGTTATAATTTTTCATTACAATATATATTTCATGATGAGTATACATTTAATAAAACTATACATAAAATTAAAAATTGTATACTCCCAGAAGGATTGTTTATTGGTGTTGTTCCAGATTCTGAATATATACTACAACATTCTTGTAAATGGAAAGATTGTCACGGAAATACAATTGAAATTGGACCATCTGTATATAATGAACAAAAGTGTGGTCAAATGGCTTTGGTATACATAAAAGATGCACCTTATTATGCAAATGGACCTATACCAGAACCATTGTGTCATAAAAACATTCTTATAGATTCTCTAAAAGATTCTTTTATTCTCATAGAATGGTCACCATTGTGGAATGTACCAGATTCTTACAAGAGTAATTCTATAACTCGGATATATTCTAGATTTGTTTTTAAGAAAATATAGAATATATTATATGAACATATATATATTAATACTATTATTAATTATATTTTTATTTTCAAACACGTCAGGATATTCAGATGTAATGGATGAAGTCAGACGTCGATACAATTTGTTGAGGGATGCGCTAAAAGAAGGTGGTTTATTTCCCGAATTGTGGAACGAAGGTATTATAACAGGTATGACTGAAATTTCATCTGACGGTGTTGGATATAATGTAGGCAAGGGGTATGAAATTTATATTTGCATCAAAGGTGGTGACATTAATGATATTATGCACGTTCTTCTTCATGAACTAGCTCACAACACAGTTAAAGAATATGATCATTCAGATAAATTTTGGACTAATTTAGATGAAATTAAAGATGTTGCTAAAGATCTTGGAATTTATAAATATACACCTAAGAAGTCATTTTGTGATGGTATAATCTCAGATTGATTGCTTCTGGAATGCTACAAACAGAACAGCTGCCAACACGAAAATAATTGCATACGACACTGGACCATTAGCAAACCTTGGTAGCATCTTCTCCATCAACCCTTTAAATGCAGGTGAAGACAGAATGACTGCAAGAACACCTACAAATGCAGCACTCATCAGTGTATTGTCTTGCTTTGGTTCATAGAGCTCTTTTGGTGGAGGTGGAGGTGGAGGTGGGGGCTTTTGAACCTGTGGTGGAGGTGGTTTATAAGCCTGAACAGGTGGTCTTGGTGGTTGAGGTGGTGGAGGTGGTGGAGGTGGCTTTACAACAACCTTTTCAATTGGGGTTGAATCATCTTCAACCTTCATAACAGGTGGCTCTGGGATAACTTCGGGGATTGGTTCCATATACTTTTCATACATTTTTTATTTTGTTTTATTAAACGCATCCACCTCTGAGACGCAACACAAGGTGGAGAGTAGACTCTTTCTGAATATTGTAATCAGCCAATTGTCTATCATCCTCCAACTGCTTCCCTGCAAAAATCAGACGCTGCTGATCTGGAGGAATACCCTCCTTGTCCTGAATCTTAGCTTTTACATTTGCTATAGTGTCAGTAGACTCAATCTCGAGTGTGATGGTTTTTCCAGTCAGGGTTTTTACAAAGATTTGCATTCTATATAATATACAATCTAAATCTTTAATGTTCGCGTACCATTGCTAGTAATTGACGTCTTGTTCAGTTTATTGTGTGCGTTCCACATTGCTGAAGATCCCAACTTGAAATTGGTTCGAATCTTTGCACGGTAATAAAATATTCTATCCTCCATCCTTGAACTTTGCGCTGTATTGTCTATAACTATAGCAGTGTAATTATCAGTTATAGCGTGATAAATCTTTTTGAATGTATTGAAATTTTCTATACATGAACCAAAAAAGTGGTCGTACAACCTCTTCAAGTTGTTTAGAGATGCATCAGTCTTTAGAACAAACACAAAGTCTCCTTGACCTCTTGTGCTGCACTCTAGACTCAGACAGTCTTGCATAGTGACTACAAAGAATATGTTGAAATGTCTGCCATTAAAGAACAACTGTCTGATGCAATTCTCCTTCATATATTTTCGGTCAAACATGAGATCGTCTAGAACTAGAAATACAGGTGCTTTGTTATTCTTTTTTTGTCGTTCTATAATCTTTTCTATTGTACCCTTGTTAAATTCGCCATGAATAAACAAGTCTGGAACAAAAGATTTGTAATGGTGATTACCTTCTTCTGTGCCGCTCATTACTACACCGAGTGGGATATGTTTTTTCTGATATAATATATCAGTAACCAATGTACTCTTTCCACTTCTTCTTCTACCTATAAATATACATGTACTTCCATCATCAATTCTCGATGGATCAAATTTCTTTATAGAAATCTCCATATCATATATAAACAAATAATATATGCGTATTTAACATATTATATATATATACATATATGATATGGAAGATATGTATATAAGAGCAGGAATTAATATTTTAGGAAATGTTTTAGAAAAAGCTACTGAATATGGAGTTTACTACATGACATTATGCAACAGAAATACTCTAACCTCACAAGATATAAAGTATGGACTGAGATATTCTGTAAGAAATTTGGAAAATATTAGAGACATGACTACTACTATTGAGGAATTGCTCGAAGATGATGAAGAAGATGACGAAGAGGAATGGGAAGATGACGAAGATGAATTCCAAAGGTATGAAGGTGACGATGTTAAATGTTTAGCAATGAATGAATGTTATGATACATGGGATGATTGGATTCCTGTAACGCCCGCAGAAATCCTCCTTAAAAAATCTATCGATAAAATAGGGAATGTTCAGGCCTCGGAAGAAGACTTATTATTGGCAGATTCAGAATAAGCAAATTGTGATCAAAGAAGAGGAGAAACCGAAAGAATATAAACATGTAATCAAGAAGGAGGAAAATCTTGATTAAATATATGGGATCAGGCAATCAAGATATACAAGGTATAGCAACTGGATTTGCACTTGCTGCGGCAACTGCTTGGGTTGCGATCGGTTCTTTAACATTGAAACTATTTATAGACGCGAAAAAGGAACCTATATTCCATGCTGTTGTAGGTGCTCTTATAATAACTTTTGTAACTTTTCAAGTGTATTTATTTATATCACAGATTGCCCAGGAAAGAGACGCATAATTGCTAGTATCGCTGCAAGTAAAGCCACGAGAGCATACATTGGTATTTTCTTTTCATGTTTTTTAGGTTGTGTATATACATCAATATCCTTATCCTTTTCTTTTTCATATGTTGAAATAGTTATTTCGGGTTTTAGAGGTGTAGGCAATGCATTTTCAGAATATATTCTCATTGTTATATATGTTACACCTGTATTTGAAGTGTCTATAAGTGAACCATTCATTCCTAGAACATATACATCAAATGAACCCAACCTTCCTATAGGTACTTTATATGATGTAGATGCATCATAATATGTATTCTTTATAAAATTTGTCCTCAGATATGAAGTTCCATCTAGATATAGTTTTGTCGATACGAAATCAGGTGTCCAAGTGAGAATAGATGAACCTTTTTGTGAATTATCATTGGGTGATGTTGTATATATTGATTGTAATTGTGGTATATTAATATATATTATATCTTGAAATGAATTTGGTTGTACTGATACAGATAGAAATTCTACTTTAGTTATATTCTTTATTATGTTTAACATTGTAACTTTGAAAAAAGTATTACTCTGACTTGAAGAAGAATCAAAACTTATAGTGTATATATCCATAATATATCATGATTTAATATTTTCTCATATAGTTCGAGTTGAATGGAGCAGCACCTTTCATCCCATTCTGAAGAGTTCCGTTAAGACCCATATTCATGCTTGGTGCAAAGCTAGATTTCTTAATCATCGAGTATCCAGACTTGTAAGGTGATCCAGCTGCTGCAGCCATTGCACCAGTTGAGGATCCCGCTGTAGTCTTGGAATACATTTTTTCACCATTCTGAAAGTTGTACATGGATCTTGGATTGCTATATTTGTATCCTGAAATATCAGACATTCCAACTTTGTATGGTGATCCAGCTGCTGCAGCCATTGCATCAGTTGAGGATCCTGCTGTAGTATTAGAATATTCATTTTCACCTACACTCAGATTGTACATTGACTTTCTAGGAGGCATATGTGGTCTTCGTCGTGCTGCATAAGGTGATTCAGCTGCTGCAGCCATTGCATCAGTCGAGGATCCTGCTGCAGTCTTGGAATATGATTTTTCACCTGCATTTAGATCGTACCGAGAATGTCTCTTTGGTTTATATTTCTCGTGATGCTTTTTATCCTTCTTGTCGTTATCCTTAAAGAGTAGGAAATATGCCAGTATAGCAATCAAAACATACATCATCATATCATTGTCAGAAGCCATTTAATATACATATACATTTTTTTTGCGTTAAAGGTTTAAACTTCATTTCTTTAAGAATTGTATGGCTGATGATATAGTACTTACACGTGAAAAGAATGTCACTCTGGACCTTGACCCAACTGAAAAAGCACTGATGGATGAGATTGAGCTAAAGCACCGTCCTGCACCCACGAGAGTTCCAAGAAGAGAAGTTCCGAGACACGTTCCTCAGATTCCAAGACCCCCTGCTGATGTAGACGACTTTATAAATGAAGCGAAACGTGATGAAGTGGATGATCAAGAGGGATCTTTTACTGAAGATGGGTCTTTTTCTGAAGGTCCAGATGACATGCCAAGGGGCCCTCAGCCCTCTGCTGGGTACAAGACTATCGAGGATGAAAAGGCGGATCTATTGAACAAGATTGAACGCCTGATAAAGAAGGGTTTGAAATCTTCTGAGAAACTAAATGCATACTCTGATATCGAACTCATCAGGACAGAGTACAAACGTATGATGTACCATGTAGAGTCTGAACAGGCTATAAAGCTGGCTCGAAGAATCCTGATTGCATGCACGACTGGTATAGAGTTTATCAACAGACGTTTCGATCCGTTTGATCTGAAACTCGATGGCTGGTCTGAGAATATGATGGAGAATGTTGATGACTATGATCAGGTGTTTGAAGAGCTCCATGACAAGTACAAGGAGAAGGTGAAGGTTGCACCAGAGATTAAACTCATACTCATGGTTGGAGGCTCAGCAATGATGTTTCACCTGAGCAAAAAGATGTTTGCTGGGTTTGATGCAGTAAATCCAACTAAAATTCTAAAGGAGAATCCAGATCTCATGAAGAATATGATGGATGCAGTTAAAAAGTCACAGGAACAGACTCCACCAACATTTGATCAAAACGGAAGAAGAGAGATGAAGGGACCTGGATTTGATCTTGGTTCTCTCATGGGTGGATTTATGCCACCACCAATGCCAGAGAATACACGTCCAGTAGTAAGAGAAGAAACCATAGATGAAAAGGTTGTTTCAGAGGATGAGTTGTCTGACATTATTTCAATAAACTCTGACACAAAGGATATTACACTAAAGACTAGAAAGAGAAAGGGGTCAAAGGATAAAAAGGTGCTTGTATTATAAAAATATGTGAATAATGTATGAAGGTAGGTTACTATTCAATCAGAAAACCTCCAGAACCAGAACCCGAACCAGAACCAGAACCAGTAGTAGAATTTTATAATTATGATGTTGTTACACCATATGACTATTTTGAATATGATGAATGTATCAATATATTAATTATTTTCATTGCAGCAATTTTTCTCATGCTGCTCAGACAGTAATCATACAAGACTCATTCCAAGGGCCTTTGAATCCAGAGTCGGTGTACATTTTAACGCGTTTTTTCCACATACCAAATAATGGACCCAAAGTATCAACAATATCATAAATAATTGGATCACTAGCACCACGCATAATTCTTCCAACAGCTTGCTTGACATCAGAATGTGGTGTCGCAAGAATTATAGTGTCAAGATGCGGAATATCAAGACCTTCATGTGCCAAAGAATATGTGGCTATAATTACATTTTTTTGTGAAGACTTTTTTAATTCATCTTCTTTCATTCCACCTATATACAGAGAAGAATCAGATATTGAAGAATGAATTTCTTTCGCATGATCTCTTCTATCTGTAAGAATCAATATAGATCTATCTTTATTTTCCTTGACTATATTGTATATAATATCATTTCTATCATCTAATTCTATTAATCGAGTAATTATATCAACCATTGATAATTTACCAATTCTGTTTAATGGTAATGATCTATCTTTTGGATTATATACAATCTTTACAACATGTACATTTTTCATATCTTTGTTTTCAATCAGAAAAAATTGAGGTCCCAAAAACAAGTATAGAACATTGCTCAAACCATCCTTTCTATCTGGAGTTGCACTGAGACCCAATGTATACTTTGGACATAGTTTAAACATTGTCTGTGAAAAGGCTGCTGCACCAATGTGATGACACTCGTCGACAATCAACAATCCAATAGAATCAAACAAGTCTTCTTTGTGTTCTCTTGAACACAGAGTTTGAATCATACATATAACAAAGTCGTGTTCTAAATCTTCTTTTTCACCTTGAATCAATCCTATAGAAGACCCTGGACAAAATCTTGCTATGTTTTCTCTCCACTGATTTGCAAGAAACTCTTTGTGAACTATAATCATTACTCGAAGACCAACTCTAGCAGCAATTGCGAGACTGGTACAGGTTTTTCCGTATCCACATGGCATGGATAGTACACCTCCTGATTTGGTACCCAGAAAGCGTACCAAGGCTTCTTCTTGATATGGACGAAGGGTTCCTCCAAACTTGATTGAAGAATGGGCTGGTTCAATTCTCGCATCTTCAATCCCTTCTCCATAATGTCTTGGTGCGTACAATCTTTTTCCTGGTGCATCTCTGAATATTTTGAACGAAGGTGATTTAACACCATAAACATTATCATTTGACTTTACAGTAAGGTTTTTTTTTATCTCAGGTGTAGATTCTATCAACAAACCTTTTCTTGTCAACATATATATTAATATACATCTATATGTTTATATCTTTTCAATATCTTTTAAAACTTTGAAATAATATCCTTGCCACATCTTCTTCTCAATTGTACACTTTACGACATCTCCAACCTTCATGTCTTGTACAGGTGTCAATCCATTTACTTTACACATAACTCTATTATATCTATATGGTACTTTAATCTTTTCATTATCCAAATCTATATAATATCTATCATTGTTTATATAAAATGATTTAGTAACAATCATATGTATATACATATGAAAAATATATGTGTATATATATATGTCTGAATTAGATGATGTGGCTAATGCATTAGAAGATGCATCCAACGAACTTGAAGCTGCTGGTGATGTAATAACAGAAACAGCCGATGGGTTTAATTTAGGAGAACTTGGAGATATAGGTAAACCACTTGATATAGCAGGAAGTCCTACGTCAGTTTCAGCTACGGATGTTCAGGGAATTCTTGATGCTAGCAAAACATCTACTTTTAAACCAGATTTGGCTGACTTGAATAGTGAAACCCCTGCTAGCAATCCACCAGATGCAGCGACTGATGTGAATGCAGAACCAGATACTGTAGACGATGCACAGGATCCAGATTCACCAACCGATGAAGAAGACTCTAGTGGGAACAAAAAGACGCTCAAGGATTCGTTGACTGAAAAACTTCCTGCAAAAGCACAGTGGAGTACTTCAACTTACTTTGGAATAGCATTTGCAACCATTGGGGCTGCATCATTCATCACAAAATCGTGTACAAATAATTCCACAGTAGATATTACCACCATAACACATACATCAACTTCAGTAACATTTGAGTGGACGGATGTGACATGCAATTCTCCTTTATGTGACAGCAATGAGTTTAAACCAACTATAAATACTATATGTACTATAGATTCTGGTATAACTTTTACAACTTCTGTAACTGATGCAACATTCATAATCACGTCTGTCGATCTCACCCTCAAGAAAATCACAGCAAGTGTTCAAGGGGGGTATGTACTATCAGACGCAGTTGCAGGTGGTATAGTACATTTTCAGACTACATTTGCTCAACAATTTAAGAATAATACAAATGATGCAATCAAAGCAGTTGGTAATGGTTTAAAGAGCGTAGCAAACGATCTTGGTATTAATCTTAAATGGTTATGGATAATTCTTGGAATTGTAGCTGCAATCGTAGTGGTTGTAGTATTATTAAATGTATTAAAATAGTTTATATATAATATGAATACTTGGGTAATAGTAGGAATCTTTTTATTTATTATTGCTGCAATTATATTATTAGTTGTATTATTAAGAAATAATAGTGGTGCAGGAGCAGGAGCAGGTGCAGGTGCAGGTGCAGGGGCTGGAGGTGGAACTGGAACAGGAACTGGAACAGGAACAGGAGGTGCTTCTGTTGATCCAGACGCTTGTGTGAAAAAACTTATACCATTGTTAAATGTTAGTAAAAGTGATCCATGTAGCAACACAATACCGACAGACGTACTTCAATACTACAAGTCTAGGTTTACAGGTACACCAACGGCTGATTTTACATCGTGTCTAAGTGGATCTTGTCTTTCTACAACTGGATTCGAAGATACTACTTCATGTACATTTTGTGACAATGGTGGTTTCGATGACATTAGATCCTATATCTAATTGGTTAGATAGTTGTGGAACATATATATTACCGTCATGTGAAGATACAGGTACACCAACAGTCACATTACCTCAATGCAGTGATGACCCCGACGATGATTTGTGCAAAGCATTGTCAGTTATAGCAGATATATTAACAAGTAAACAAACAAAGGGTTTGCTTGTACTTGCAATTCTTCAAGGGGGAACTAATTCATACGCCATTCGCGCTATAAAAGCTTTCGGGAGTATAATTAAAAATGTAGATGCCCGTGTAAAGGATGCTACATCTGCTTTATCAAGAGCATTTGCAAGTTCGAAAGAAGCTCAAATGTCTGAAAAGAGTGTTGCAAAATTTGCTAGAAAACTAGCAGATGACTCTGAAGATATTGTATCTGATGCAAAAAATATGAGTGGAATTGGTGTTGATATTTCAGGTAAAGTGAAAGCATCCGATGTTGGTAACACTCCTGTAACTGAACGAATGGGAGTGGATGCGGCTGAAGATGATACTAAAGCAGCTGTGAGTGCTTTGGGAGATGCATTAGACAAGGAAACTGCGAGTGCTGTGAGTGCTGCTGTTGATGCAGCTGTAGATGGTGCATCCGCAGTTCTTGAAGCTATAAGTCCTATAGCAGACTCTTTAATGTATTTACAAATAATAACTATGATTTTAACTATATTCAGTAGAGCCGGCTGGGGAAGGCTTGAAAATGCAGGTACGTATTATTCAAATAGAGATCATTTTGAAAAGGTTACTGCAGACTCAATAATTAGTGCTGGATTAAAATGGCCAGTTTTTGTAGGACCACTTGATACAGAGTTCATGTCTACACTAGAAGCTTCGACACTAAACACGCGAGTTCAAACATGGACTAGCATACTTTTATCAGCTGTATACGGAATGATTTTAGAAGATAATCCACCACCATCAGGTACAACACTTGATCAGTCTGACCAAGCAATACTTGACAGTCTGAACTATATTAGAGGAACTACGTATTACGATCCATATATAAAGACGGCTCTAACTAATATGAAAGCTTATGTTACAATAGTTTTTACAGATTTTATGAATGGTCTAAGTGCTGAAAACAGGGCTACAATGTCATCAAGTGATATTCACGCCATGTTTGATTCAACGGCTGAGAATAACATTGCTTTGATGGATATATTTCATGATAATGTATTATCATTGTTATGTATATTGCCTACAGATTATCATGATCCCCAGATAATTCCAGATGAGAAACTTGGTGTCGATAGTGGACTTCTACATGGGTATGGCGGTGTAATTATAGACCCTATTATAGTCGGTGATACTGAACCACTCATCGGGTGGAAATCAATGTGTTCATTTAAGACGAAAGAAGAGTGTATAAATCTAACTACATGGATACCAACGCTAGGATATATTTCGAATGTAACTGCTCAATATGATGATTGGTGTAGTACATATGCGACATCAGATGTTCAAACATATGAGATTTATGAATATCAGGATAAAACATTTGGTCCAAGTGATTGTTTTATATTATTTGACAAGGATGATAAAATAATAAATGTATTCTTATATACTATATATTCAACACCTACTACTGATACATCACAACTTAATGGAAATTGTGAAGACAATAGTATAATAGATAGTGTATTAAGAGTTGTTGGACATATTGATACATCAACATTGTGTCAGGGTATGTTTTGCAAATATACAAGTCAAACAAAGTTTCCCATGTCTATGGATGGTGTATCACTGGCATTGTATACGGAATGGAGATCAAAAAAACAATTGACTCACGAAGAACAATATATGATACATGTTAATAGTAACTCAAAATCAGGATTTTTAAAACTAGATAGTATAGCCGACGATTCTGGAGCATGTATTCTAACAAGTCCATACACTCATCTAAATTGCAATAAAGGGAATAAATTATCAAATCCATGTGGTTTGGGTGTAGATGTTTATACATATGGAAAATATGATAGAACAGATGGTTATTGTAGAGTAGATGGAACAGAATGTGACATTTACGGTGTTGGATTCGACATGCCAGACACTGACAATGATGATGATGGGTCATATTTTAGAGTTAATCTGGGTGGAGGTACAAATGACGTTTTGTTAGACGGATGTAAGGGAGATCCAAATGGTATAGGAGCTTTTCTAATAACTTCAACACAAGTTCAAAAATCTAAATCTTCGTTAATAGGCTGTAATGGTACAGGAACCGAAGATCCAAATAAATACAGTCATGAATACGATTCTTCATCGTGGGGTATAAATGATGTATATACTAAAGTCGTACAACCAAATTAATTACATACAATACATCCAAACACCGCTGGATATATCATTATTGTTGGTGTTATATTGACCGTTTATGTCTTTTAATGATTCTATATCAAGAGTGCAAATATTGTTACCAGTAGCTGTCCAGTTTTCGGGGCATTGATACCCAGTGTTCGATGGAACTTCGTCACTTTCATATGGATTACCATTATTTTCTTTACCCTCAACACAAGCATATTTAGTCACATCATTAGTGTCTATATATGTCTTAGTTACAAAGCTTAAACAGCCCTGCTGTTTATTATAAGAAACTCTATTACCCGTTGCTGCATAACACATTGTATCTGTATTACATTTAGTATTATTGTCTAACAATGTACCTCCGTTAAATGCAAACCACGTTACATGATTATATTTATTTGTAAGAATAGAACCAGATGGACAAAGTATACTAGCCATAGGATTATTGGTTACATCCATAGTCTTAATATTGTTTGGCCACAGATTTGGATCACCTCTGTAAATACGTGTACCATAGGGTCCTATAATATTGTTAAACAATGCTTGTTGAGTTTGATTTGCACCATCTGATAGTTTTGTAGTAGCATCAACTGGTAGATAGTTTGGATTTCCAGTAAAAAACTTTGTTGGTTGAACAATTATAATTACATCCCCTGTATCTGTATTACCTTCACAATAAGCTGTTGAAGAATTAGATACTCTACTTGCAAAATAATATCCTGGAAATACTTTAACTTGTATAACTTTCGTTATAAGATGTACAAGTTCATCTCCTTGTATTTTCTCCCACCATGTACCGTTTCCATCCCATGCTCTTCGGTAAAACCCTGGACCTTTCGCAGTCTGTCCATTATTCCAGATGCCTCTATCAGCATGGGCTTTTCTAAAGCAACATTGGTAACAGTCATAATTACCTATCAAATCTCTATTAGTGGGTGTATCGAGGGAATAGAAAACACCTACAGGAGTTCTTACACGCCCAGAATTTGGAAAAATTCTTCTATGAGTACATATTGCACCACCCCCATTTGACAGAGTTCTATCTGCCAAACCTGTTGTAGAACCACCTTGCCAGCACGAAGAATACGAAGAATTTGCGCCGTCAACTGCATTTCCACTAGATCCATCACATGATGATATATAGTTTCCACCACTGTCTGTTATAACACAATATGCACATGCATCATTACCTTCAGTGCAAAAGTCAAGCTGTTCTTGTACGAGATCTGTAGTTATATCATCTTTTGAGTAAGATTCGTTAATGATTGTTCCGTTTAGACCTTGTGATACACATGGACCAAGATCACATGAATCACATTGAACATACCCCAAGTCTGCACTTAAACAGTCTCCGATTACACCGTATATTTCACCTTCTGATGATGTATATACATTAGATACACTCACAGGTGCAGAGTTTTGTGCAGCTTGCATACACGTTAGAGCTCCATTATTAATGTTATTATATCCAGGATATGTGACATTGAATTCTATCACTATTTTTCCTCCACCTAGCTGTGGGGCAAAACATGGTGCATTATTCAATTGGTTGTTACATTGTGTAGAAAAGTCTTCGGTTGATACAGAATCCCAATACCCCTGACAATTTATTTGTGGATCAGGGTCTTGTCCGAATTTATCTTGTATGTCAACGGCAGGAGGAGGTGTACTAGAATCGTATGTAGATTTTTTAGGCATAAACTTTAATAATATGATATATATCAATAGTAATATAATCATATATTTCATAATATTGCCAGAGAAATAATATTGAGCAATATTATGGAGTATAGATATATAATTGGCATAGTGGTAGTAATTATAGTATTTGTACTATTATTTATATTCATGAAGGATGATACTACTGAAGAAGAAGAAGATGAATGTACTCAAAATTCTGATTGTGGAACAAACAAAACATATAGATGCATATCAGGACAGTGCAAGTCGGTTCAGTGTCTGACAAATCTAGATTGTGGTGATAAGCAACAAGTATGTAATAGAAACAATAGGTGTGAAGAAAGAAACAGATCATTTTACTTGAATTCTCTTTCTTTCAATAGTTCAAACCAAGCAGTCTTTGACGTGAAATGTCACAATGGGTTTTTTAATAATGAATTGTACATAGCACAAATTGATATAAAGGATGAAACAAATACCGCACAATATCCAGCTATAAATGTCATAACACCTGTCATATACAACCAAACGATTGGAACATCTTGTTCTATTACAGTGTTGGATTGGCTTGTTATAAATAACAAAACACCGGCAGACACTGTAACTTGGTCAACTTCAAATGTAACTACTTACAATAATGCATCAGGATCTAAATTTAAAGCGTATTCATTTCTGTACGACACTGAGTGCGCAACAACATCAGATTGTACAAATGTATCTGATACTACTAATAGATTGGGATATTGTGATACAACAAAGGTCAGTAATGTAGCAAATTATCCATATGTATGTACATCTACTGTCACACCACAAAACCCACCAACTGCACCAAGACCACCACCAAAAGGAACTATACCAGAACGTTAAATTCTAGTTTTAATTCATCTATATTCTTATAATATTTACTTAAATCCCTTGTGAATCTAGCATCTTGTTCTAGACCATTCTTCACAATATATGCTAGATTAGCCTTTGAATATTTTGTCCTTTTTTGATTCTCAGTTGGTTTACGAGGCTTGGGTACAGTTTCCTTTACAGGTTCCTTATCCATATAAGAGAGAGCTTGCATCACTGTATCTGCTAAATCATCCTTCTTCTTGTGTGAATTGAAAAACTCGAGCCATTCAGTATTGTATTCATTTAGAAAGTTTCTGCATCTATCTATAGCTGCATTCTTTCTTAATGTATATTGAGATCTGCTAGAACCTTTCACGTCAGGAATCTTGTGACGTGCATCCCAAACAATAACCTCTTTATCTTGAAGTAAAAAGTATGCATGCATAAAATGCTCTATAGACTTTATTCCCTGGTTTCTGTTGGGCTGTTTTTCAATTATAATTCTCGTCACAGATTCAAAGTGTGAACTTCTCTCATTCATATGCTTTTTCATAGACAAGAATAGTCCATCTTTGTGCAAAGGAGGAACACCTGAAACATCCCAATAATGAATCTTTTTATTAGAGTCTATGACACACTTTGCTAAATTTTTTATTCCAACATCAATACTTAACAACATAGTATATATATGTCTCAGAAGTTTAAGTAGTTAAAACGAATAAGATATGTATATGTATGTGGTGTTGGTGGTGTTGTCACCCGTTTGAACACGCGCCATTACATATTCCATTTAAATATGATGACATGTTAAAAAAATTCAAGACCAAGGGGTATTTCTGCTCATGGTCTTGCATGAAATCTTACAATCTAGATAAAGGAGGACCAAAGATGGGTGAAGTACAATCACATATAGTCATGATGATTAGACAGTCACATGGATCATATAAAGATTTTCCATTCGCACCTAAAAGAGAAGCCTTAAAGGTGTTTGGAGGAGTTATGGATATTGATGAATTTAGAAGATGTAAAGAGATTCCATTTATAAGAATGCCAGATGATATATTTATTGAGTGCGGGTTCAATAAATACGCCACAAAGAAGAGTGAGCCAGAAGACGAAGGACAGTTAAAGATTCGACGAGAGAAACCACTCAAAAGAAATGAAAGTGCTCTTGAAAAGGCTCTCAGAAAAAAAAGATGAGACTAGAGTATGAAGGATGTGAAATGGATAGTAGCTGGAATATTTGCCTTTTGGCTATTCTGGGCCATGTACAAATCGTTCAAGAGTTCGAGTCCAGATCTCATTTGTGCAGCAACAACAGATGCTCAATGCATATTCAATAAAGATTGTAAATATGGATCGTGCATAAATGGATCATGTGTACCCTAAAGTTGTCTTTTGTTTTTGCGTCGGTTTAGATTTTGGTAAATTTAAATCCTTGCTAGAATACCAAGTTGTTCCAAGATGAGCAATCCATTCGATAGAATTTCTATCCAACACTTTTCTACACACAACACATGGATATGAAAGACCCATACTTCCATCATGCAAAACCCTCCAAATCACAAGGCGTCCATATTTGCGATGAACCCATTGAGGAAATTTGTGATTAGGAACACCACACCTGAATGACTCTCGCTTCAAATCATAAATCATTTTGCGCTCTGCACAACACATGCAATCATTGGTCAAATACGGGACACTGGGACGGATCAAAAGATCCATCCCGAAGTGGTTTTTTAGACACAGAACATCTTACTATCGTATACATTACATTATATAATTCTGAAACCTTTAAGCAGAAGTAATATAATTACTATTAGCATAATTATAATTACCCAAAATACCCATAAATAAGGGTTTATAAGCTTCTTTTTTAGATAAGATATAACCTTTTTTTCATACGACTTGAAGTAATACACGGCGTAATCTTCAATCATGTCAGGATCTAAACCATCGGAAGAATCCTCACATGTTTCGCCAATTAAATCATTTATTTGTTTTGCACTACAATTTTTAAAACAAGCTGTATTCACTGGATTACTACACATGTTTGTTGGGCAAGTCCCATCATCAGTTGTAGAATATGCACAACTTTCACCCTGAGAAGATAATAAACCTTTTTTAGGATTGAGAGGTGTTAGTGTGTAGTCTGTCCCGTCTTTATTATTTACATCAACAGTAACACATGAACCAATAAAGTTTGGACTTTTAATTTCACTGCCTAACCCATTGTTTAGTGATCTACCATCCAAATTAAATGAATATAGTACTTGATATGTTGGGTAAAGAGGAATACCTTCTTTCGAGTTATAAATAATATCAATTAAATATATTATATCATTACAAATGAACAAACTATTCTGGTTTTCTATAGGTACACCACTACCAAAAAGATAGTCGTTCAAACTTGAACTATCATAATTTGATCTAAGTCCATTGTTGTATATGTTTTTTAATGTAGTTGTGTTTGTGATAACTATATTATTTTTTTTTAAACCATTGGGATCTAATATATATGTATTACCTTGATTATCTGCTGCAAATCCGTATATGTCGTTTATACTAATTTTAAGTGGTTGTACTGTAACTGACATACAATAACCCACTATTATTTTTTGAAATGTTTCAAATTTCTTGCTGAAGGATCAGATGCATTTGTCCATCTAGGCATCCACTGATATGGGCATAAAGATTCGTGTCCATATCCAAACATCTCATTGAATACATATCTATAATTCTCACCCTGTGCAACTAGTTCTTCAATCCACTCATACCCAACTGCATCACTCATTCCATTTTTCTGTCTCCAACAAATCTCTTTTGGCAACATATGTTCGAATGCACTTCTTAATATCCATTTCTCATACCCATCCTTTGGCATCCTGGTTTGTGTATCCATGTGATTCATGACATATTCAATCAAATCCTTGTCAAAAAACGGGACGCGGAGTTCAAGACCATGAGCAGCTGTTGTTCTGTCTGCTCTCAAAACATCAAACATATGAACGTCATTCACAAGCCTGTTGCACTCCATACTGAATTCATCCTTGGTTGGTGCATCATGCATATATAGATATCCTCCAAACAATTCGTCTGAACCCTCTCCACTAAGAATAACCTTGATATCTGTATGCTCTCTAATATGTTTACTTAGTAAAAACATTGGGATTGATGCTCTGACTGTAGTCTTGTCAAACGTTTCAAGGTGCCAAATAACTTCTTCAATAACTGAGAGTCCTGTTTCAGCACTAAACACAACCTCTGTGTGATCAGAGTCTAGATGTTTAGCCATTATACGAGCAGCAACAAGGTCCGGAGATCCTTCTAGTCCAATTGAAAACGTCTTAATCTTTTCATCTAGAATAACCTTTCCAAGTGCAGCCACGATACTAGAGTCCAAACCTCCACTAAGAAAAAATCCAACATCTCTCTCTGTATTCTGAACTCGCTTGCTTACAGCTCTATGCAAGTACTGGTATATGAGTTTTTGTGGTTTAGCAGTTAATAAACTGGGATAATCCCAATAATCTCTCGTCCAACTATGAAACGAATCAGTTCTAGAATCATACAAGTGACCAGGTGGAAAAATGTTTATTGGCTCATTTAGCTCCAAAAGTGCTTTAGCTTCTGAAGCAAACGATATACCTTGGTCACCCCTCGAGTAAAAGAGTGGTCTAACACCGACTCTATCTCTCGCTGCCCATATATCATCACCGTTTGTATATACAAATGCAAAGTCTCCATCGAACGTCTTGCAAGCATCCCACAATCCTCGTTTGTCTATTGTAGGGAGAATGACAGAACAATCTGATCGCCCTTTGGTACCGCCAAGATCCATATAGTTGTAAATCTCAGCATTTGCAACGAGAGTATACTTGTCATTTGAAAATGGCTGAACATCCTTTGAATTTGTTCCATTTATCCTGAGTCTATGAAACTGAATTCCATACTTGCCATGACGAGCATACACATTTGCATCTGGACCTCTGTGACCAATCCTAGAACGAAGAGTTGTGCAAGGAGATACAATCAAACCGCACATACAGTATATAAAAATATACTCTTTATATTGGTAGAAAAGTGTGTTGTATGTATACTCACATATACATGGATAACAAAGATGGATCCCACAATCAGATTCAAGACGTGCTGCATCAATCCAGACACAACAATTCCACAAACATTTTACATACCAAGTCACGAATGCGCAAAGAATATTAAAGAGGCCTCTTTGCGTATGCGTGAAGCATATTCAAAATTAAATATAAAAAGAGAAGAGAATAAAGTAAAGATGATTCAATATCAAAAACCACGATCACCTGCAAAATGTTCAGCTGTTACTCTGCAAGGAACTCCGTGTCCTTTCAAGGCTGTGTGTGGAAAGTTTTGTTCACGCCATACTATTAATAATCTGTAAAACCTCTATAGTTTTACCAACATTCACTAGAATGTCTGATATCTCAATACAATCTCTGAAATAAAAGTCTGGAATTTGAGCCATAATCTTGTAGAGAGGAGTAAGTGCTGTTGTATTATCTACAAGGTCATCAAGAATACTCAACACATCGGATGATATATCATCCCTCTGATCGTCAGAAAGTAATTCTAGACGTTTTGTAATTGCACTCTGTAAATCAATCACTTTGTCAAGACCCGTCATTAAAGACTCCATAGATAGTTATAGATGTAATTCTTTAATCATCATCATCATCGTAGTATGGGCTAATGACGTAATATCCGTTATAACCTGTTGCAGGTGTTCCAGTCTGAGATGTAGCGAGAGCTAAGTAACCTCCTTTGTGTGTTCCAGCACTGCTATTTACAAGTCCGACTACATACATAGCTGTAGCACTAGCATAACTTGTACTTTTACTGTTTGATATTTTACACATTGTCCCTATTGATACTCCCAAACTACTTGCAGTTATATCAACTAGATTACTAGCATTGTCTGTTACATAGTACCATACGCTACTTGCTGGGAGTACAGCGGCGGGGGCGGCGGGGGTGCCTCCACCAGCGGCGGCAGTCGGATCTAATAAAATACCAGCTGAAATTCCATTCGCTAGTGTAATTTCTTTACCATTTCCAGACTCTACTGCTGTAAGCATGAGAGGATACTTGATGTATCTTCTACTGTGTCCACTCCACTTTTCCTTTTCTTCTTTTTCACTATTACTGTTCATGAAATACAAAAGTGCTAGGACTGCGAGAATAATCAACATTGTGTTTTTGCTAGCCATTTAATTTATACATAGATTATTTTTCTGGCATCCTGGACAATTGACATGTCGTGATCCATCCTGGTCAATCTCATGTCAAAACACTCTTTCATATATTTCTTTAAACATTCTTTGTCTGGATATCCCCATATCATATCCTTCTGAAACAAAAAGTCATCAAACCCAATAGGTCCTGTAGTACACTTTATAATATAAGGTGTCTTTACATATTCTTTCAACCCTCCATAGTCTGAGATTATAACTGGTTTATTTCTCATTGCAGCTTCTACTGCACCCATACCAACACCCTCTGAGTGTGAACAGTTTATATAACAGTCGCATGAATTGTGTAACGAGTCCAAGTGGTCTTCTGACATTATATAATTTATAACAACAACATTTGGAATATTGAGTTCTACTGGGTCTATGCATGTAGCCTTTAGCACGAGTTGAGCTCCTGGGAGATTTAATTCAGTGAATGATTCTATGAGCATTGGTATATTCTTTCTCGGATCTCTTATATTTCCTATTGTATAAAATCTATATCCTGTATGAGATATATGTTTTATACATTTAGGTTCTGATACATAATGTCTCAACAATTTCCATTCAGTATGTGGAAATTGTTTTTTCAATATATTTAATGAAAATTCTGATGGAACATGAATAGTATTAAACTTTTCGCAAAGTAAAGAATATGATTCATGTACAGTCTCAGTTTCACATACAGTCATGTATATCCATTCAGAGCATGAATATAGATCAAGTGAGTCTAGATGATCTTTGATTGGTAATATAAATGTAAATCCTCTATCATAATGTTTTAAAGATGGTTTCTGTCCAAATGAAACATATTCACCATCAACGAGTGAGGCATATTTCAATAGAACGTGTGCAATACCAGACTTTAGTGAAGGACCTATGAAGAGCCACTTCATATAATGTGAGGGAGAGAAACTTCTTTAGGTCTTGAAATTAGTCTAGTCATACCATCACTATGTAATCCTTTTTCAAGATATATTTTAAAATCATCAATAGACATTCCTTTGTGTTTATCATCATTAGCATGTGCATATGTATTAATTTTATTCCACACGTGTTTATAATCACCAAAACTAGACAGGTGCCATCCACAATCTTTTATAATATTAAACTTCCATCTATTGTTTCTAAAATAGTTTGGACCCATTCTTACAAATAAATCTTTATTCGTCACTACAGTTCCTATCCATGGTTCACCAGTAAATATATAATCATATGAATATTCAAACATTGTCATGTGTAATGATGATACTGGGTGTATAAATTTAAATTTTTTCAAGTCAGGAATCTCATCAACATCACTCACCATCACAAGAGCATCTGATGGTATAGAATCATCAATTCCTTCAAGTATGCAATGTCGCTGATACATTTCTCTTGACCAAGGATCAGACCCTTGAGGCATTTCATTTTGTTTTACAATGATATGTTTAATATTATATGATGTATATTTATCTTTATTAAAATACAATTCTTTTGGTGTATTCATATGTGTAACTTCACTCTCCACAAGAATAAACAAATCGACATATGGTGATAGATTCTTTAGTCTAGTTTCTAAAACATCTACTTCATTATAAAACATAAATGTATCAATCAACATATGTATATATAAAATCTGTGTCTTTAAAAGTCTCACATCATATAAAATATAAAATGAGTTTCAAAAGACCACTCACGCTCAAGCCTCCGTACGTTCCTTTGGACTATGAACCAGAAGTTCCAAACATTACTGATTCATACGTTACTGAGATTGTAGCAAACATGTACAAGATGAAACCTATTAATATATATGATAGAGATCCAATGCTGTACATGAATACATTTCACAGAACGAGGTGTTATCCTCATTCCACAAAACCACTCGAACCCAAGGGTGTAACATACGAGCCAAACCAGATTGCGTTTGAAAAGCAAGTTGATATAAAGCACGACATTAGCAAGATGAATGATTTGAATGAAAAGTATTGGAAAAAAGGAAAGCGACCACCTTATATCGAAGTACTAAGAGCAATGACTGCAGCAGGGTATTCAGACGAAGACTTGAACAAGGTTATGGATAGAGTTAAATGGTGGAGAAATAACGAAGACTATGTTGGGAAGGAGATTGAAAGAATATGGCCAGGGAGTACTAAACGAGTGAAAAAGACTGAAAAGATGTTAGTTGCAGTGAAGAAGATTTAATGTAATAATTTGCGTTTATCAGATTTTGAAAAAATGTCTCCAACTCTAACATCTTCATTTATATATCTATATATAATATAAATGAACAAGTGGATATATATTCTAGCTCCTTTAATTGTATGTTTTGCACTTCAGTACATTACACCACTTTCTAAAGCAGGTTCTGTGGTAAAGTTTAGACCACCAGCATTTACATTTGGAATAATATGGACTATATTATTCTTAATGTTTGGTTATGCATGGTCTTTAAATATCAAAAACTCTGCGTGGTTCTCTTTAACTATGCTTCTTCTTGCTCTGTGGATAGTGATTTATGGCAAGTCATCAAAATGGGCATCTTGGATACTTGTATTATTAATGGCTTCTATATTAGCGTGCATGTCAGTGGGAAATGAAAAAACTAAACTTTTATTAAGTCCATTATTAGCATGGACTATTTTCGCGACAATTATGAATACAACTGAAGTTCAATATATTCATTAGCAAATTACAAATCTATACTATCTTCATTCCTACTCTGGAAATACTTTCGAATGTCATCTCTAAGACCAATGTTTGATGGATGTAAAACCCACAAGCCAGTAGTATCTTTGTAGATATCACGAGTTGGATCAAACTGATGCGTCTTCAGAATGTCCCACCTGCTTCTATACTGTCTATCCCTCTTCTTCCCGTGCCAATAGTGAATCAAAGTACCCTTTACAAACCCCATGTGCTTGTGAGCAGTTCTGAGTGCACGAGTCTCCCACTCTTTCAAAAGCTTGATATAATTGGGATGAACATCTTTGGGAACAGATAGATTTGCCTTTCCGATTATTGAGCAAGCCATGTGATGATCACCAGCTCCTGCAATTCCAAAATCAATCAAACCTCCAAATCCATCGAGAGCTTGACGAGTTGCAGCCCAAGCATATCCTGAATGCCAATATTCTCCGATATCTTTCCCTGAATATGGACCAAACATGTAACACTCGGTTTCTTTTACATCCCACTCTTGTTTAGATCCTTTGAATGGCAAGCCTTGGACATATGATGAACCAAACGATTTCCATTTGTTTAGGAATTCGTGATCAGGTCCAAGATCGATCGCATGTTCGAACAATTGTACAACTGGAGCATGTTGAAGTTCGTGAATAGTATCTTCGACCCAGTCAGGATTTACAAAGTCTACATCTCCATCGATCCATGCTGCGTATTTCCAGTTGGGTGGGAGACGATTGAGAGCAATGTTTACAAGATTCTCCTTCATCCACAGTACAGAGTTGGTGTTGAGTTGAATGTGCATTGGATTAGATGCACTAGTAACCTCGAAAGGTCTAGCACCCTGTACACATTCAACAACTACATGATTAACTTTGTAATTTTGCATACGAGCCATAAACTCTTTGAAGAGTTTTACTCGCTGCTTGTACCTCTCTGGATTGGTGAGCACAGAAATAACATATAGATTCTCTCTATCCATTTATAATATAAGGATATATATTTTTTAACTGAACATTTTGCATGCGCTTGCTGTACACCTTTTTTTTGTGTCATACGTGTATGTTACTTGTGATACTATATATATTAATATATATATGTTTGAACTATACAATCATTCCACAGTATAAAGATTCTCTAAGAGATGAAGAATTTCCAAAACATATATGGATATTTTGGCATTCTAGGATTGGTCCTAAGATAGTTGGACATTGTATAAGAAAACTAAAACAGATGAACCCTTCATGGTCTATCATTGTACTGAATGATAAAACATATACTAAATATATTGAAAAAATTGAACAAAGAATGCCACTTCAACAGAAAAGTGAATTTATTCGTGTAAATTTATTAGAAAAGTATGGTGGGATATGGTGTGACGCATCAATATTATTTTTAAAACCTATCGAGGATATATTTATAGATTATCACAAGTATGAATATATAGGATATCGTAATCCAGTCAGAGAAGTAAAAGAACTTAATAAACCCGTAATAGAATCCTGGTTTATGGGATGTAAAAAAGAATGTTTATTTATAAAAAAATTACGTATTGAAATGAATACAATGTTTGAATATACACATATTATTGATTATGTCGATAATCTATTAGATAAAGGTGTATCTCCACAAAAAATTAGACACATTGATTATCTAGCTATGTATATAGCAATTCAATATGTATTAGATGATGTATCAAATTATTTATTGTTAGATGGATCAGGCCCTCTGTTTTATGAACAAGTTGCAAGAAGTTTTAAAGGACTAAAGTATAATACACAACCTGTAATAAAGTTAACAAAAGAATTTAGGGGAGCAAAACATTTTCATAAACATTTATACAACTTATAATGTAATGGATTCTTTATGGATGAATCTACCATATGACATTGTAAGAATAATTATATCATTGGCTGGTTTGAATCATTCATGTACACACTATATACGTTTTAAACCATCTAAATTAAATATAAACTATAATCATTATAATCTTGCACTAGACTTTATGAAAAGAATTGAATCATCTCGGATTGAAATGTTTCGAGTGGCTTATCCAACTCCTTACATGTCATTAACCATATATTCGAATGAAAATAGTTTTTTATTCTCTAAATATTATGAAGAAATAGATTATTTTGAAGATACTACATATGATCTAAATACATCGGAATGTACTTTCGAATGTGGGTATTTGTATGAATTAGAAGAATAAAGGGTGTCTCAAGGAATATCAGGTTATAAGGAAGAAAAGAGCAAAATGGATCGCGTGTGGACAAACCTTCCATATGATCTTGTGAGAGTAATCATCCAGATGGCTGGACTGAACCACTCTTGCATGGGCTATATAAAGTTTGAACCAAAGAAGCTTGATAGAATTCCATATATCGACTTTCCTTCGTTCAACCTTCTTCAAAAGTTTACCGACAATCTCAGAATAGTCATCATCAGTGGCAAGAATAGATTTACGATGAATATATTTGACAACACGCACAACAGATTTCAGCAGCCAGACAAGAGTGTAGTGTACACGTATGAAGATGCAATTACAACAAGTAGAGAGATGCTTTATTCACTAGATGATGATGATTATGTAGAATTTACCACACAGTCCAATGTGGATGGTGAGTGGTGGATTGTTTAATAACAGAACACTATTTTTCACTCTGGGTAAAAGAGTGTCTTTAAGCATATCACGTTGAATACAAATATAAATGACGAGTGCATTCACATACGGATTCCCACAAGTGATCAAGCCACCACCTCAACCTGATTGGAGAAGTATTGCTCTTCGATTAAAGTTTTCGAACGAAGTTTCTTCAATCTGGATGGAGCCTGGAACATCCCCATTGATGAAAAAGTCTCGTCCGTGGTACCTTGTTATTGGGAGTGTGCAAGATAGACTTGCGGATTTTAACGCTCATTATCAAATGAATGGAGGATTTTCAAAGTGTCCGAGTGTCAAGAGGGAGGAGAGGTGGGGTTTGGCAAAGCATCAGATTGAAAGCGATTATTTGTATGGTTATATAACTGAGAGTGAGTATGTTTGGTGCAAGGAAAATGGACTATTGAATAAAGATTATGCTTTGACCATGTAACTTTTTTCATACTCTAAATGTGCCGAACCAGGCTTTTTACTCGCTCGTCTATTCGTCTCTAGCTTTTCTAGTCTCGTCCACGCAGCACTATTTCTCAATCTAGGTAGTAAAGTCTTGTTTGTTATGTATTCCCTTTTTGTTGTTGGATTATTAAATCCTCTATTAATTCCTATGTATGCACCTGGCAATTTCTCCAATACTATATTGGCTTCTCTGTTAGAAGCTAGTGACATGTGTTTATAGACTGATGCTCCGAAATCAATTATGCGAGCACCATATCTTATAGTTCCAGATTCTGATTGAATCTTTTGTACGAGAATATTGTCCCAATGCATATCACCGTGAACAATGCCAAGTTTATGCATCTTTGTAACCTTGTCTCTAATCTGTTTGTATGGTATTGTCCAATCTAATTTTTTATATACAATATCATTTATAGTTGCACCTTCAATTACACCTCTGTGAGGATTGAAATATAAATTCTCCATTATAATTATATACAACTTGTTAAACTTCTTTTCTTGTAAAGGAGTGTCTTCCCAATCTTGGAACAAGTTAATTCTTCCGCTCTTTAATAGCTTTTTATGTTGATCGAGGTTTTGTGTCCACCTTTTCACATT
>Ga0114959_10000925_pt1 | contig 27053 bp, 28 predicted proteins | sample C_130625_EF_Meta_FD_87317 | JGI IMG/M metagenome (GOLD analysis project Ga0114959, IMG submission 87317) | Freshwater microbial communities from Lake Croche, Canada to study carbon cycling - C_130625_EF_MetaG | ecosystem: Environmental > Aquatic > Freshwater > Lake | place: Lake Croche, Canada... | reverse complement strand
TACAAAAAGTAAAAGACTATTTTTACACTCCAGCTGAATTAATTAATATTTATGTTTCTAACAAAAATGAAAAAAGTTTTATAAATAGAATTATACAAAATAAAAAAATATGTCAAAATAAAATAAAATAAAAGTTGTAAATTTAAGTTTTACGTTTTATTATAAATTAGTTAATACTATTTTATAATAATTAAATGATAAATGAATATGTAAAAAAATTAATTTTAAATCTACCTAATGAAATTAAAAATGTAAAGGAACCTATACTTATAGATTTGGTTTTAGATGGAGGAGTATTTAATGGAAGTTATCTAGTTGGCGCTCTATTTTTTTTAAAAGAAATGGAAAATCAAAATTTTATTAAAATTGATAGAATATCTGGTTGCAGTGTGGGGTCTATAATTGCTTTTTTATATTATATAGATTGTCTTGAATTAATGTCCAAATTTTATGAAATTATTTATAATGATTTTAAAGAATCATTTAATTTAAAATTAATAAAAGACCTTAAAAAACTTTTAGGAGAACATATTCCAGATAAGATATGTGAAAAAGTAAATAATAAGTTTTATATTACATACTATAATATTAAAAAAGGTTGTAAGGTTATTAAATCTGTTTTCAAAAACGAAGATGAACTTTTATGTAGTATTATAAAATCATGTTTTGTTCCTTTTTTAATAGACGGAAATATATTGTATCAAAACAAATACGTAGACGGTGTTAATCCATTTATATTTGAAAAAGAACATAATAAAAAAATTTTATATTTAGACCTTTTTGGTTTAGATAAAATAGGAAACTTATTGAATGTAAAAAATGAACGCTCTAATTATCATAGAATTCTTTCTGGTCTCTTAGACATTCATACATTTTTTATTAAAAAGAGCAACACACAAATGTGTAGTTTTAAAGAAGACTGGTCTATATTAAATTATTCATTTATATATATAAAATGTTTATTTGAAAAGATATGCATTTATTTAATATATATTATGATTTTTATAAAAGAAAATACTCCTGAAAAATGGAAAGATACAATTATTGCAAAAATTATAATAAAAATAGTTCAAGATATTTTTGTAATATTATTAGAAAATTATTGTTTATAATAAATAATAATATTATATGAAAATTCAAAGTTATAGTATTTTATTTTTTATATATTTTATTTTACCAAGAACATTTGCTGTAAATAGAATATGGCTAATAAGACATTGTGATAAGACAAAAAATATATCTAATCCTTGTTGTAGTAATTTAGGTTATGAAAGGGCATCACTATGGCATCAATATTTTGAAAAATATATACAAAAACAAGATAAAGTTAAAATATACACATCCAATTTTACTCCTTTAAAACAATCATGTATAAATAATATTAACTATCAATCGGAACCTAACACTAATTGTCAAAAATCACAGCGTATGTTTTTAACAGCATATTATTTGCAAAATACATTTAAATACAATATGATTGATTTAAGTCCAACTATTAATATTGATTACTGTATTGGAGAGAAATATAAATTACTTGAAAGAATATTAAAAGAACAACTAATATCTGATGCAATTGTTGTTTGGGAACATAAAGAAATTATTGACATTATACGGAGTTTTAATATTGAAATAAAGAAATGGAAAAATAAATTTAAAAATGTATATAATTTGGTTTTTATGATTGATGTTCAAAGAAAGCTATTATTTTATGATTGTTTTGATTATGTAAAAAATGAAATTACTAATTGTTCAGAAATTAAAAATATAGAAAAATGGTTATTCAACTTTAATCATATAGATAGATATACCTATACATATAACAAATTATTACATAGTAGTAAACCTCTAACTAATTATGAAATTAAAATAAATTATATTAAAATTGTTTCTTTTGCAGGTTTTTTTTTACTTTTTATTGTATATTTAATAAGTATAATTATAAAGAAATTAGTTGAAAGAAGAAGAAGTGAATATGTCATAATTATTTGACTATAAAAAGTTATTTTTTCGTTTAATTTATTTAAATTAAATAATATTTAATGTAAATGGATACAATTGATATAACTAGTGCTGAATTTTCTTTAAGTAATATTCAAGACTCCTTAATTTCTAGTGAAGAAGTATTTAAGTTAGATGACTATATTATTTATATTTATATATTTTTGGTTATTGTATCTTGTCTAATAGTATTTCTAATTTACAAGTATTATTCATCTAAAACAAAACGCGTTACTTTTCAAGATAAATTAGATGATTGTTATGGAGAGAATAGGATTTAAGTATATTTTTTATTTTTTATTTTATTTATGACGTCTTGTTTTGCCACCATAAATGGCTAAAGGTTTTGACTTTTTAGTTTTATTTTTTTTACCAATTTTACCAGTTTTACCAATTTTACCAATTTCTTTTTTATTTTTAATATCATCAGGTTTATAATTTAAAAACCATTCTTCAAATTCTTCTTTGTTACCTTTTGCTTTGATTTCTTTATATTTTTCGGCTTTTTCAGCACGAATTTCTTCAACTGATTCTTGGTGTCCATAACATGTAATACTAAAACGTTTAAGTAAACCTTTTTGTTCTAATCTATTTTTTTGTTGAACATCAAAAAGAAATTTTGACATACATAATATTCTATCAAGGAATTGATTATAGTAAGGTTTATCAGCATATAGAAATGCTAAATAAAAACTTAACATGGTATCAATAGTAGCTATCTTAATTTTTTGTCCATGAATATTCAAAATATTATAACTATGACAAGCAATAGGTTTATAAATAAATGCAATTGTGTCTTTTCCTATACGAATCTCATAATGAAGAGGTATCACTTCGCCTACTGGTTCTCTCTTTATAATTTTTACTTTTTTAATTCCTATATCTTTTAAACGCTCTTTAACTATTTCAGCAGTTGTTTTGGGATCATTCGATAGAACATCAAAATCTGCAACTTTTTCTAACTTGTGACGTAAATTTTGAGGCATATATTGAGAATAGAGAGAAATTGCATAACCACCAAAAAAAACTACACCTTGATTTATCATTGTATTTCTAACATTTTCATAAATTTTATCTCCCTCTGTTTGATTCTCCATCTCTCTTTGAAACTCAATAGAAGTGCAGTTTAAATCAGTTATTGGGTAATTTTTATTTAATAAAATTAAACGTTTTAATACCTTTTCCCATCTACTAGTATCTCCTGCAGGTCTGGATAATTCTAAATACATTGACATTCTTAAATAATTGGGAGGTGTATATAAAATTCCCCCAACGCGAATTGCATCTTTTTTAAGTGAATTAAAAATACCTTTTGGTAAATAGGTAATATCTGCAACTGGTATATAATTTACAAACACCTTATAAGTGCCATGATGTTGACCCGATTTTGCCTCTACATCGGTAAACCCTTCTTTAAAATAAATATCTGCTAATTCTTTAGCATCATGTAGAGCATTCATTGTAAAAAAATCATAATCAGGAATTTCTACATCTTTATTATAAAATTGGTCTTCAGATGGTAAAATATTATTAATCGCGGTTCCACCATAACAAATAAGGTTTTTTTTCTTAATAAAATTCTCTACAATTTGAATAATTTTTTTAATGTCTTCAGAATTCACAATACGTTTACCAATTTTTTCTTCTGCTTTATCAACTGCCATACGTAAAATTGCTAATTCACAATCACTAAATGTTAAATCTTTGCATTCATTTTTTGGTTTCATCTTATATACTAATTAGAAAAGTATTTAAAATGATGCGTATTTTTTAATAAATTAGTAGATTAATAATGGATAGTATTTGTTCATTAGACTTATCAAACTTAGATGTTATTTCTAATAAAGCAGTTAAAAATAGAATTAAACGCGAAATTAAGTTACTAGAAGAAAATTTTTCCTTAATCTATTTTTATATTGAAGATAAAACTAATTTACCTGTTATTGCTGTTAAAGATGAAAAATATAAATTTAAAAATATTTATAGACTTATATTTAATAATGATTATCCATTTAAGCCGCCAATAGTTAAAATAGATTTTGAATCTTATTGTTATTCTTTACAATTAAATTTTTCTTTTTTAAAGATTTTAAAAAAAATCCATGGAATTGACTGTTTATGTTGTAATTCTATAACTATTTCAAAAAATTGGTCACCTACATATACAAGTAATTCCATATTTTTAGAAATTCGTAAATACAGACAATTTAGGAGAGATATAATTGATAAAATTATGCTTGATAAAATTAAAAAATTATACTTAATTGATGATATTAATTTGGATGGTTGGTTATTTTAATTGTAAAAGTTAAATTATTTGGCTCGAAGTTTAACTAAAACTTGAAACTATAGTAATCTGTGCTAGCACTACGTGTTTGATATGAGTATCCTGGATTTTGAGGTGTAGGTGTAGGAATTGTAACAGGTGTGTAACGCAAGTTTTCTGGCTTTAATGCAAATGCATAACTTGCTCTATCAAAAAATAGTGTATTCTCCATAAGAAAATTATCTACCATCTGATAACGCATTGCTATCATTTGGCAACCATATGCACGACATAAGAACCCACTAGGATTGCTTGGACTGGTTCCCTTATCTGGTAAAACAATAGTCATTGCTCTTTTATTGAATTCTGATAATTCTTGTATGTCAGGACTATTCTTTATATCATAATAATTAAATGCTCTCATAAATACTGAGTTACTAGTTAAATTTACATATTCAAGAAATTGTGGGTTTTCTAAAAATGCATTATTAATTTTGTCTACAATTAGAATGACTTTATTTTGTAAGGACAATAAAGGAACCATGCCTATATTTTTTCCTGAATTTTCAAAACTATATTCTTTTCCAAGCATTATTGAATCATAGGATTTAAAAATATTGGCTAAATTTGAATACATTTCTTGATTATTACTCTTTATTCTTAAATGAATAATTATTGGGTCAGTTGAATTGGGACAAGTTCCACCAGAAAATGCATAATTTTGAATAGTATCCATTACTGTTCCAAAATTGACAGAATTAAATGTTTCTTTTACAAAATAATCATCTGTTGTGCTAGTAGCTACTACTGGTTGATTATTTACAGAATATATTTCAAAATCTAATCCACGAACACCTTGTTTTATAACTGCTTTTAAATTGGCTATATCAACAAAATCATTTTTATAAGACCCGCCTGAACAAGCATTATAGGCTGTTTTTATATAATAATCATAAAAACTGTGTTGGCAATCTGAGTCATTATTAGAAATGGGTCTAATATTTCCATCAAGTGAAGGATATAGGGTATTCATATAGTTAACTTCACGGCCTTCTAATTTACTTAGATAAATCATATAACCAATGAAAATAATTAAGATAAGAAAAATAAATGCCATTATCACATAAGATTGAAAATTTTCATCCATTGTTTTTATTGCGCTTAAATAATCTGTTTTTTGAGTTGACATAATATCTAATATAATATATTATTTTTTAATTTTTAGTGTTTTAAATTTAGAGAGAAAACTAGTAAAATTATATTATCATGAAATAAAGAATTAAAAAATTTCTATATTATATACTTAATATGGCTGGTGGACTATTAAATCTTGTTAGTCAAGGAAATGCAAATTTAATTTTAAACGGTAATCCTTTAAAAACATTTTGGAAATGCACTTATAAACATTACACTAATTTTGGAAAACAAAATTTCACTTTAAATTTTGAAGGCACTCCGACACTTGGTCTCACAACAGAATCTACTTTTGTTTTTAAAGTGAAACGTTATGCGGACTTGCTTATGGACTGTTATATCAACATTGATTTGCCATCTATTTGGAGTCCAATTTTGCCTCCTCAACCTATTTATGATGCAAGTGGTCATGTAACTGGTTATACAGATTGGGCACCCTATGAATTTCGGTGGATTGATAATATTGGTGCACAAATTATAAGCGATATTACAATTACATGTGGTAACCAACAACTGCAAAAATATTCAGGTCAATACATTTTAAATTCAGCAAGAAGAGATTTTTCAGGAAGAAAACTTGCTTTATTTGATGACATGATTGGTAATGTTGCAGAATTGGCTGACCCTGCAAATGCAGGTGCGCGTTCAAATGCATATCCAAATGCTTATTATACAGATAGTCCTGCAGGAGCACAACCTTCTATTGCAGGACGCACATTATATATTCCTTTAGGAGCCTGGTTTAATTTATTAACAACACAAGCATTTCCATTGGTGGCACTCCAATATAATGAGCTTCAAATAAGTGTTTCTTTTAGACCAATAAATCAATGGTTTACAATTCGCGATGTGCAAGATTATGTCAATAATTTTCCTGTTGTTGCACCTAATTTTAATCAATTTTATATGCAGTTTTATCGTTTCCTACAAACTCCGCCAGATGTTTTATTAGGTCCTACATCTTATGTAGATACTAGAACAAATTTTAATGCAAATATTAGTTTAAATTGCACTTATTGTTTTCTCTCCAACGATGAAGCAGAAGTATTTGCCAAAAATGAGCAAAAATATTTATTCAAGCAAGTTTATGAAAAACCATACTATAATGTAACAGGTGCAAATCGTGTTTATTTAGATTCTATTGGTATGGTAATTAGCTGGATGTTTTATTTTCAAAGAAGTGATGCAAATTTGCGAAATCAATGGTCCAATTATACAAACTGGCCTTATGATTATATGCCACAAGATATTAGCCCTGCTCCAGCTGATGGCCCAGCTACTTATAATTATATAACCCCAAATAATAGTATTCCTCCACAAACAAGTCCTAGTATTCCTCCTCAGATTGGGCCAGGTGTAAATCCAGGTGGGACCTTGACAGGTTTATACACGACAGGAATTTATAATCCGCAAAATATTAAATATATTTTAGTAGCAATGGGTATCCTTTTAGATGGACAATATAGAGAGAATATATTACCCGTAGGTGTATATGATTTTGTAGAAAAATATGTAAGAACAGCTGGTTATGCACCTCGTGGTCTATATTGTTATAATTTTTGTTTAGATACTAGTCCTCATACATATCAACCTTCTGGTGCAATGAATATGAGCAGATTTACAAATATTCAATTTGAATTTACAACTATTGTTCCTCCAGTTGACCCATATGCTCAGGTTCTTACTATTTGTGACCCTCAAACAGGTGATATAGTAGGTATTAATAAGCCAACTTGGCGAATCTATGACTATAATTTTGATTTATATATAATTGAAGAGAGAGTCAATATGGTTACATTTGTTGGTGGCAATGCGGGTTTAATGTATGCTGTTTAATTTTCTTTACACCCTTGAAGATTTAAAATGTGATAAAAAAACAACATAAAGTTATACTAATATTTGTATATTATAATGGAAAATAATCATACATTTTATCTCAAAACAGATAATAACAGAATTATTAATGAAAACTGTATAAGGTGGGTAAAAAAAATGAGCGATTGTTTAGAAGTATGCACTAGAACAAACGGTTGTGATATAAATAATGGAAATACACATAAAATATGTAAATTAAATAATCCAGATAGTTATAATAAACTCAATAAATATTTTGAATAAAAATGTTCAAGGGTATAAATAGGAAAAATAATATTTTAGACTTTTTAACAAGTTAAAATATTATTTCTTTAAATTAGTTTTTTGAATTTTTATTTAAAATAAAAATGATATTGTTTTTGAATAATTATATATAATTATATTAACCAAAAATGACAACCTTTGTTCGAATTGATAATCAAATTGTGGAAAAAATAGGAAAAAGTGGTTTTTGTATTAGTCCTATCAAACTATTTCAAATTCGATATAAAAAAAATAATAATATATCTCTGGATTTGGAACATATTCCTTATATTTCAACAGGTTCTAAAAAATTAGATACAAGGATTCTATCTTCTCTTCTAGGAGGTTCAGTAAAATTTGAAGAACTTGATATAATATATCCAACGCATAAAATCAATCTCTTTAAGTAGGTAAAATATATAATATATTTTGGAACATAAATAGACTTTCTTTAAGTATGTAAAATATATATTATTTCAAAGTAGCTTAAAGGCAAATGGGGGTGCTCATTACATAATGAAGGAAATTCTGGTTTTTTTAGTGAAAAAAAGGTACTACAGGTGAAGTGGAAAATTTCAGTATTTTTTCTCAAGACTTTTTTGGGAAATTCAAAAATGGACAAAAAAAATGTCCAAAAATCAAAAAACCCAAATCAGTCTCTCAAAAAAGGAAGGTTTGTGACCATAATAGAATTTTATGGTCTGAACACAGAAAAAATAATTTTCATTTTGTTACCATAATTTTTTTATTTTTTTTGTGAAAACTAGCATTGGGGTTTTTTTTATTGCTATTTTTGACATTTTGTCAACTAAAAAACCCTAAAAAAACCTATCTACATTAATGCATATTGATTTTAATGAATTGTTTTAATTATTATTACAATATTTAAAAAAAAACCCTTTTTTTTGAAAAGTATTTAAAGGTTTTTATATTGCTATTCTATACAATGGATGTCAATGATTTTACCCCAAAAAACCCATTAATATATTTATGTGAAAATTGTTGCTTCAATACATCTAATAAAAAAGATTATAATAGACATTTACAAACCAAGAAACATTTAAGCAATATTACGCAATGTAGTTTGATAAAAACCTCTAACCAATGCAAATGTGGAAAAATATACAAAGACTATTCAGGTTTATGGCGTCATAAAAAAAAATGTAATAATTTAGAAAAGTTTATATCTGATAAGGAAGAATATAATGAAATTCAGGAAATGAAGGATTTTATGAAATACTTAATGAAAGAAAATTCTGAAATGAAAAATTTAATTATTGAAGTTGTAAAAAATGGAACACATAATAATACATATAATAGCACTACAAACATGAATTCACACAATAAAACATTTAATCTTCAATTTTTTCTTAACGAAACATGTAAAGATGCAATGAATATTACAGAGTTTGTAGATTCACTAAAATTACAATTATCTGACTTAGAGAGTGTAGGAGAATTAGGTTATGTAGAGGGAATCTCAAATATTATTGTAAGAAATCTTAAGGAACTTGATATAACTCAAAGGCCTGTTCATTGCACAGATAAAAAGAGGGAAACTATTTATATTAAAGATGAAAATAAATGGGAAAAAGATGAAGAAAATAAGAAAATGCATAAATTTGTTAAAAAAGTGGCAGATAAAAATGCAAGATTATTGCTAAAATTCAAAGAAAAATATCCAGATTATAGAAAATCAACTTCTCCACTTTCAGACCAATATAATAAGATTCTTATTGAATCTATGGGAGGTTCAGGAGATAATGATTTTGAAAAGGAAGAAAAAATAATTAAAAAAGTTTCAAAAGAAGTTGTTGTTGAAAAAGGATAATTGTTTCTTTAAGTAGATAAAATATATATTATTCCAAAGTAGCTTAAAGGCAAAAGGGTGCCGCCCATTACATAATGAAGGGAATTCTAGTTTTTTTAGTGAAAAAAAGGTACTACAGGTGAAGTGGAAAATTTCAGTATTTTTTCTCAAGACTTTTTTGGGAAATTCAAAAATGGACAAAAAAAATGTCCAAAAATCAAAAAAGCCAAAACAGTCTTGCAAAAATGGAAGGTTTGTTACCATAATTGAATTTTTTGGTCTGGTCACCAAAAAAATAATTTTCATTTTGTTACCATATTTTTTTTAGAAAAGAAAAATTTGGGATTTTTCGATATCCAGATATTGGATATAAAAAAATCCCAAAAATCCCCTTTTTAAAACTAATCATTATTTGTTACTATTATACGTGCAATAAAAAATATTTTATTAATAATTATTTACATGTAAAGGTAAAAAAAGGGATAATGGAAGTATTTTGGAAATCGAACAATATAAAATTCATATTACATCATAATATCAAGTTAAACAGAAACTTTATTTGTAAATTTATGGTCTTAGATAATTACTTAAACGGTTAATTTGTCCCCTAATGATAATTTATATTACCTTTATGGTGTCAAAATTTTAATAATTTTATTGTTAAAAATATAAAATAAAATAAACAAATATGCTGTGGTAAATTTTGAATATTATAAACTAAATTAGGAGATGTAAACTCATGTAATTTAATCATATTTAAAATAACGCACCCTTTTTCTTTAAGTAGATAAAATATATATTAAATAATTATAACTTAAAGACAGTTCACTTGGTGCATTACATAATGAAGGAAATTCTGGTTTTTTTAGTAAAAAAGAGGTACTCCACGTGAAGTGGAAAATTTCAAGGTTTTTTCTCAAGACTTTTTTGGGAAATTCAAAAATGGACAAAAAAAATGTCCAAAAATCGAAAAAGCTAAAACAGTCTCTCAAAAATGGAAGGTTTGTGACCATAATTGAATTTTTTGGTCTAGTCACAAAAAAAATAATTTTCATTTTATTACCATAAATTTTTTAAATATTTATAAAAAAAAAGTATTTAGGGATTTTTATCACTTCCTATTATAGGGATAATGGAAGTATTTTTGGGCATAAAAAATGACTTTAAATATGTATGTGAAAGTTGTGACTATTATACTAGCAATAAGAAAGACTTTAATAAACACAGTTTGACATCTAAACATAAAAAAAGGGAGAATGGAAGTATTTTGGAAATGGAGGAAGAAAAAAAAACTCTAAACCATATTTGCCATTGTGGTAAATACTTTCTGACAAATGGTGGTCTTTGGAAACATCGAAAAAAATGTAATTTGTCCCCAAATGCCAGTTTACAAGACCTTTCTGATGTCAAAGTTTTAACAAATTTAGTATTAGAAGTTGTTAAACAAAATCAAGAACTTGTATTACAAAATTCTGTATCTTATAAACAAAATCATGAACTGCAAAAACAGGTCATTGAACTATGTAAAAATGGAACTTCAAGCACTTCCATTACTAATAATAACTCTCATAATAAAACATTTAACCTCAATGTATTTTTAAACGAGACATGCAAAGATGCCATGAATATTACAGACTTTGTTGATTCTTTAAAGTTACAAGTTTCCGATTTAGAGAGAGTTGGTGAACTTGGATACATAGAAGGCATATCTAGTATTATTGTAAGAAATTTAAAAGAATTGGATGTTACACAACGTCCAGTTCATTGCACTGATAAAAAGAGAGAAACTATTTATATTAAAGATGAAAATAAATGGGAAAAAGATGAAGATAACAAAAAAATGCATAAATTAGTGCGAAAAGTTGCTGACAAAAATGCGCGACTTTTACCAAAATTTAAAGAAAAATATCCTGACTATAACAAGTCTTCTTCTAGGGTTTCTGATAAATATAATAAGATTATTATTGAATCTATGGGTGGGGCTGGAGATAATGATTATGAAAAGGAGGAAAAAATTATTAAAAAGGTTTCAAAGGAAATTACAGTTGAAAAATAAAGTTTAATTAGATGGAATTGTTGCATTGGATGGAATTGGTCCGTCTTCAATAAATTCGCCAGTTAAACTGTATCTTTCAGGATAATTCGGCATATATTGTAAGTTATTGGGTTTATATCTTTTGTTAAAAAGTGAATAGTCTTCATTAAAACTATCCATATATGTATTCACACCAAAACTTGCCATTGCTGGCTTAGAATTCATATCTTGAGTAATTATGGTTTCTTGCGTTCCATAACCACTAGTAAGTGGAGAATAAGTTGGTGTTTGTCCCCATGTCAATTTCCCAGCATCATTATCACCTGGAGGACCACAATTAGACTCTCTTTTTAAAGGAGGAGAATAGGGTTGGCATCCAGGACAATCAATATCAGCAAAACATTGTTGTCCAGTTATAGAACATCTGGCATTAGGTCCACAAAAATTTTTACAACTATAACTAGTTGTTAATGGTAAATTAACAGTATGACTTGTTGAGCCTCCCATATCTTCAACTATAGGTCCTGAAGAAAAACATTCAGTCACATAACTATGGTTGGTTAAATAATCAATCCACTTAAATATAGAAATACATAAAATAAAACTACACAATGCCAAAAATAATATTGTATATTGATTGCTTGAAAGTTTCATATAATATATTATGATAAAATAATATATAATATCAAGCATTTTAGTAAATTATAACAATTTTTATATCAATTAAATATAAGTAAACAATGTCTGATACAACCGGCGATACCTCTGCTATTGATGATAAAAAAAATGACCCTAATACCTCTAATTTAAGTGGTTCAAGTCTCGGGTCATTTATACTTTCAATTATTATTTTATTTATTATGGTTTTACTTTATTATGCAAGTAGTGGGTTGGTATTATATGCTTGCAAACTAGCTCAATCAAATATTTTACCTACAAATGTTCATTGTTATCCTTATCTAGAAACAAAACCTGATATTGAACCAATTCAAACAAATATTTTCACTACTTTTACAGAGCCACAATTATCTATGAAAATGAACTTTCCTTATGATAAATACAACTCAGCAAATAAAATATTAGATATGTTTCGTGAATATAAAAATGAACCTAGGTCTAACTTTTTAGCTAATTATTTTATTTCTCTCATGGAAGCGGTGATTCAATTTAATTATTCATCTTTAAATACAGTTTTAAATGGTTTAAATGGATTACCAGAAATATTAATTGTTCTATTTGGACCTATTATAGTTGCTTTTGCATCCACAATACTTTTTATATGTGACCATATTTATTTACTTTATTTATGGTTTGCAAATATGGGTTGGTTTTTTAAGAAAAATGTAAATTCAGGGCAAACAGGTTATCCTGAATGGGAAGATATTGGGTTAATAGATTTATTTAATTTTAATTATTTTTGCGCAGTTTGTCTAGTTATTTTGTTTTTTATATTATTTTTCTTTTCTTTTCCACTTTTATCTATTATTGCATCCATATCTATGGCTTGGTGTCTATTCACATGTATAACTTATTCTTCACAAATGAATAATAAAAAGACAAATGCATTTACAATTGTTCAAGATGTATTTAAATACTATAAAATTTTAATAATGAGTATAGTAAGTTTCTTAGTAATTAGTGCAACTTTTAGTTCATTAGGTATAATATCAGGTATATTTTCATTAATTGTTCTTGCTTTAATTTGTTTTGGTTTTATATCAATTGATATATTTAAACCTACAAAGTATGATTATTTAACTCCAGTAGTTAGTTTTGAACAAGCCAAAAAAATATGTCCTTATACAGATGTAAATAAAGGAAAACATGGACTATTATACAATTTATTATTTGGTCAAAAAGGTGGAAATATAACAAAAGAGTTAAAAAATATTGGAAAAAAATTATCTCGTAAATAATTTACTTAAAAGAAAAATACTAATTTAATAAAATGGGAAAGAAAAGTAAAAATAATAAAACAAAATTGTTGCCATTTGTAAGTATTTGCACACCTACATTTAATAGAAGACCTTTTATTCCTATTATTATAAAATGTTTTGAAAATCAATCATATCCTAAAGACAGGATGGAATGGATTATTATTGATGATGGGACAGATAAAATTGAAGACTTAGTTTCACATATTCCACAAGTGAAATACTTTAAATATTCTGAAAAAATGTCACTTGGTAAAAAAAGAAATATTTCTAATGAAAAGTCAAAGGGAGATATTATTGTATATATGGATGATGATGATTATTATCCATCTGATAGAGTTAGTCATGCAGTTGATACATTAAAAAATGCACCAAACGCATTATGTGCAGGTTCAAGTGCAATGTTTATTTATTTTAAACATATAAATAAAATGTTACAATTTGGTCCTTATGGTCCTAATCATGCAACAGCTGCCACTTTTGCATTTAAAAGAGAATTATTACAAAAAACGAAATTTGAGGAAACCTCTTCGGTTGCTGAAGAGAGAAAATTTCTAAAAGATTATACAATTCCATTTGTTCAATTAGATTCTAAAAAATCAATTTTAGTATTTTCTCATAATCATAATTCATTTGATAAAAAGGAACTATTGCAACAATTACCAAATCCACATATTCATGAAACTCCAGTAACTCCGGCAGATTTAGTAAAGGAGCCAGAAATTTTAAAGTTTTTTATGGATGATATAAACTCACTGTTAGATGCTTATGCACCGGGACGCCCAGAAAATAAACCAGATGTTACAAAACAATTAAAGGAAATAAGGGAACAAAGAGAGAAAATGATGAGGGAACAGATGCAAATGCAGAAACAAATACCTCCAGGTGCAAAAGTTTTAAATAACCCTCAGGAAATTCAACAAGTAATTAATCAACAAAGTCATATGATACAACAATTAACTATGGAAAATAAACAATTAAAAGAAAAATTAGAACATTTTGAAAAAAAAATGAAGAACTTAATAAATGAACGTATACAGGAAAAAATGAGTCAAAGAACATCTTCTCAAGATAAAAAAATATCTCTTTCTCAGAGTAACACAGTAATTATTTCGACCAATAATTCTACTAATACTACTAATACTACTAATACTACTAATACTACTAATGATGATGACCCTATTGTTATTGAATTATAAAATACTAATTTCTTCATAATACTAATTTCTTCATAATATTATTTAAAAACATACTTAAAGATATTTTAATTATAAATTATATATAGATTCAATTGAAATGGACTACTATGATAAATATCACCCAACTGAAGAGAATGATTATGACCAGTTAAAGGACGCAAAACATTTTATTAATGAATCAAAGAAACTGGATAGGGGTTATAATGTTATTTGGCGAATGAAGCCAAAAGCGGATGGTATAATGAAACGTTTTAAGATTGAAGTTTACTCTTCAAGTGGTGTAGGAAATAATATTAGAGATGCAGAAACTGGAGAATTTTATATTCACAAAGTAGGTTCTAATGATGAAGACTTATATTTTAAGGTAGGTATGTGCACTGGAGAATGCACAAGTAAAAACGGTTCATCTACATTATTTTATATTTCACCAAAGCATTTTATGTCACATATGTGTAGCAATAATTTGAGCGATGAATTTATTTCAAATTGGGAAGAAAGACGCAATGCTAGATTGAAGGAAATTAAAAAGGCTCAAGAGAAAAATATAAATATGTCAGAAATTATTGTTCAATAAAAATAATCAGATAAAAACTTCATAATATTATAATATATGAAGTTTTTTATAATTTGTTTTTTGTCTTTTATAAAAAAAGAAAAAGTAATTTTATATTCACAAAATTCAAATACTTTTATAGGTGGTGCGGATAATTTAAAAATTGATAATTTAAAACATAATTACTCAGGGTTTGATGAGAGATTTCCAATAAATGAAAGCAAAAATAAAGTAGAAATAGAATTAGTAAAAATACAAGAATTATTTGAAAAACAAAATCTTTTAGACTATCTTCAAAATAATAAAATTAGTATTTATAATAAATTAGATAAAATAAAAGATAATAGTATTCAACCTATGCATTTAACTGCAGGTGGTTTATTTGATGAAGATTGGATTTTATAATTCTTCACATACAGTGTCTTCATCTTCTTCAATTTCTTTATCAGATAATCCAGTAGCATTTTCTTTAATATATTTTTCAATATATCTATAAATTCGATTTATGTCTAATTTACCGATTTCATAATTTTCTAATAAATTTATAATTTCACTGTCGTCATGGTTGTTTTTTAAATCTATAAAAAAGCCAAATAAATCTTTTTTATCCATACCTAATTTTTGACATAATTTTTGAATAAAGAGAGAATTATTATATTCAGTAGAATACTTTGTTAAAACCTTAGTAAATCGGACTTCAGTGGGATTATATTTTTGTTTTTTCGAAAAATATTCGTGATATAATTTATTATTTTTAAATGTTTTTATTAAAGAACTCATTTCGTTAAATTGCCAAATTTGTTTTTGAAATGTAATTCTATCAATATAATCAGCAAAACAAATATTATCTAATTGACTTATATAAAAAGGGATTGAAATTTTTTTATCAAATTTATCAATAACATCAATAATATTTTCATGCCATAATAAACCAACACTTGTTCTGTCTGTTTCATTCATAATACTATTATGTTCATTTATAGAATAGTAATTATTAATAAGTTTGTTAGTAATTTTTTTTGTGTCATCACTATAAGATTTTAGTTGTAGTATATCTTGGATTAATTCATTATTAAATAAATCCGGTTTATTTTTGTATAAATAAAAAATATTATTTAATTTTCTTAAATCGCCTTGAACAAATGTAGTAATTTTATTTTTCATTAGTTCTTCTATATTAGGAAGTAATTTATCTACGATAGTATGAATTTGATTAGATGATGGTGTCTTTAATTCAATAGTGGTGCATACTTTCATCAATTCTTTAATTTTTTTATCAACTTTATAATTTCCAATACAAATAATTGGGTTCATAGTAACCTCTTCCAGCTTTTGCTTTTTTGTTTTCTTAGGTCGTATAAGTTTAATGAGAGTATTTATACCTCCTTTATCTCCATTATTCATACCATCAATTTCATCCATTATAATAGCAATTTTACGTGCCTTTTTATTAAATAAACTCATTATATTTTTATCAGACATATTATGTTTTGTAATATCTTCAATGACAGACGTATTTCTAATATCACCAGCATCATATTTGATTATATCATAATTTAACTCTTTTAAAATGTTTGAAACAAATGTAGTTTTTCCTGTTCCCGGGTCACCATAAACATATATTCCTTTTTTAGATAAAATATTAGTTTTATTCTTTTCAAATTCATATAATGTGTCTATTATATTTTTTTCAATGTTCTTTCTATTTAAAATATAATTAATATTTAATCCTTCCATCTTATATATTTAACAACATTCTTTTTATGTAGATTTTTACCCAATCCATGTATTTTTAAAAAATTAGTGATGATATTCCTACAATTATTAGACTCATTTTCAATACAATAATTAATTGTAAAATAAAAATAATTTTTGAATATCATATTTTTGTATTTATATTGATTGATGGTAATCCATTTATTATAATTTTCATTTAAAATAAATTCAAAAACAAAGTTATTATCTCGTCTTATCATATCACGAATATAGTTTTCATAATCAATTATATATTTTTTAATAATAGGTCGGTATAAGATATAATTCTCTCTATTTGTAAATATGAGAAGTTTTTTTGGTAAATACTCTTTTATTATTAAAACCATATCTTGAGGTAATTTATAAATTTTATTCAATAAATCATCATTTATATTATTCATTATAAATATATATAATTTTATATTTATAACAGTTTTTTTGAAGATTTATGTAGAAAAATATATGATTAACTAGAAGTTTGACAAGGATTATTTACACCATATGTTATTCCATCCCAACTTATTCCGCAATTTCTAGCCCATGTATATTTATTGCATAATCCTTGAGAGCCTACATAAGGTGGATTATTAAAATTCATAACTAAATGTTGTTGTCCTCCACTGGGCTGACAACTTCCTAAATCTTTAACATTAGTGCAAGTAGTATTATTACCAGAGCCATCAACAACCCAATAATCAGGACAATTTGGTGTCATAGGAGGCCATTTTTGGTCTTTAGAATATATTAAGGCTATTCCAATAATGACTAAAGCAATAATTAATATTATAATAGCTGAAAAAAGAACAATTTTTTGAAACCCTTCCATTATAAATTAAATAAATATAATTTTTTCTATTTACCTATTTTATATAAATGGAAAGAGTAAATAATGGTAGAATAGATATAAAAAGCCCTAATACTTCAACTTTATTTCAAATGTATGATAAAATACCTGCAAATCAGTGTGCCTCATTTAGGAATGCTACAGAAGGATTATGGGATTCTTCTCTCTTATCGCGAGCTTTTTTTTCTAAACAAAATATACAAATTCTTCAAAATGGAATAAGAGCTGGTATTTATCATAGGTCAAATGGGCAATATGTTATTGGTCCTCAAGATTGTGATTCTCTCAAAATAGTAATGAGAAGTGTGTTTTTGCAACATTCTGCTAATCAACCTAATAATATTCAACAACAAATTATTCAATTGAATAAAATAGTATTAGATTATTGTGTGCAACAAGTATACAGTGAAGCCCAAGGATATGTTAAATACTTAGATGATGCAAGCACATTAGTAGTTCCAATTTCTCATCCAGTGATGGCTAGCAATAATGATAGGCAATTAGAATTCAAAACATGGTTTTAAACAACCTTTGAAAATATTTATAAGCCAAACTTACCATTTTGCTATGCTTATCTTAAAAGTATATACTAATTTCTCTCTTTATTTACTTATAAAGAGAGAAATAGTAAAAAATATTTGAAGAAACCATCTTATACACTTAAACTTTTTACTAAATATTTTTTTTAAATAAAAAAATTGAATTTATATTATAGAGGTAAATAGTCCTTACATTCGTATTAAAATGTTGAAATACTTTATATTTATATCTTTTGTAATTGAAATGTTAAAAGGTGTTAAAAAAATAATACCAAATTATAAATTTATAAAAATACCTATATCTAATACTTTTATAAATAAAAAGGAAAAAAATGAAATAAGATTTCACTTTATCAAGAACCAAAATAATGAAACAGAAACTTCTTCTATAAATACTAATCCATTTAAACCAAGACCATCAACTCCAACTTGTCAGTTAAGTCTTCCTCCACCAGAAGATGATGAAAAAATATTAAAAAAAATTATAAAAGAAATAACCAAACTTTTAATAAGTATTTGAAAATAAATTATATATTAAATAAATAATAAGTATGGTAACCAATTACAGAAAAAGCTAACATAAATAATATTTCAAAAGCAGGTCTACCAGTTTTCTCTCTATTATATCCTATAAAAATTAATAAAGGACCAACTATAAATATATGAAAAAGATTTATCCAAGGATTAACACCTTGATTCAAATAAACGTATGTTTTATAACAATGATAAAGAATAATAAATATTCCTAATCCAAATAAAAAAGGATACATAAACTCAGGAATTTTAGTTCTTAATATTCCAACATAAAGAAAAAGTGTCCCTACAAAAAATATGTGAAATAAATGCACAAAAAAAAGTTTATCCATAATTTATTATATTATTTATTATATTATTTTTTATTATTAATTATATTTTTTATTATTAATTATTAATAATAAATTTTTTTATTCCTCTACAACCAAATCCTTTTTAATATTTTTTTTTACTAATGAACCCTTAGATACTACTTTCTTTTTTGTAGAAGTCTTTTCTTCTCCACTCATTAATCTGGCTCTATCCTCTTTATATTCTAAATATAATTCTCTCAAATTATCAAGTTCTTCTAACCACATTTTATTTACAGATTTTTGCTTTATCTGTTCTAGTTCAGATTCCTTATTACCCTTATCCTTCAATAATTTTTCAACATTTTCTTCTGTAACTGAATCCATTGGCATCTTTACCAAATATTTATATTCTTCATCTCCATCAATTTTATCATAGTTTTTATCTTCAAGCATTGTAATAACTTGCTCCTTTTTCTTTTTTCTCAAATCAATTGTATCAGCCAAATTTTCCTGTATGTATCTGGCTTTGTTAGATAGTAAAATCAAATCTTTTTCCAAAGCATCAATCATATATTCTTTTCTAGTAACATACATTTGCAGACGAGTTTCATAATAAGCATCAATAATTTCTGAAACTTTTTCATATTTATGAAGCGTATCTTGTGCATCAAATAAATGCATATTTGTAGTTGTATTTGTAGTAAATAATTTCAAAAGTTTTTCCAATCCATTACATCCATGGTCAGCCTTCAACTTTTCATAGTCCTCTAACTTACCCTTCATAAATGTAATAGTAAAATCAACATTGGTATCTTTGCTCATATCATCATAATCTTTAATAATTGCGGCAGTTTTCTTTCCATCTTTTCCTGCAGAAGGCTCAATTAACTCTTCAAGAAGTTCTTTAAAATCCTCTGTCCAATATCCGACTGGTAGTTCAGTAACACGAATCTTATCAACTGCCAACTTTTCATAGCAACCCTTAATTAAGAATTTTTCATCGGAAATTTTGGTAATTTGACCTTTAAATCCTTCATAATAAGGAATAAAATCAATATCATCTTCAATAGAGAGCAATTTATTTTTCAAATATTCAACAATTTGCAATGGATTATAACACATAATATCAGTACTGAATCCAGTGCCAATTCCTTTTGAACCATTAATAAGCACCACTGGAACAATGGGTGCATAATAAATGGGTTCAACTAGTAATCCATCATCATTTAGATATTCCAAAATATTATCATCTACTGCAGGGAAAATGCTACGAGTAATTTTATTTAATTGAGTAAAGATGTATCTTTCTGAAGCACTATCCTTCCCACCTTGCAATCTGGTGCCAAATTGTCCATTTGGCATAAATAGATTAATATTATTAGAGCCTACAAAATTTTGTGCCATACCAACAATAGCTGCGTTTAAGCTAGCCTCGCCATGATGGTAACCAGAATGCTCGGAAACATATCCAGAGAACTGTGCAACCTTGATTTCTGTTGTTAAATTCTTTTTAAAGGCAGAGAATAAAATCTTACGTAATGAAATCTTCAAACCATCCATCAAGTTAGGAATACTTCTGTCGCAATCATATTTGGAGAAATGAATAAATTCGCGATTAATAAATTCTTCATAAGGAACATTCGTTTTGGATGTATCAAGATAAGCATCTCTATCATAAAATTTCAGCCAATCTTTTCTATCATCAGCCCTCTTTTTATTAAAAACCATATCAATTGCATCATCTGACTTTTCTGAATGTTGAAACCCAACAATCTTCTTTTTTTCAAAATATTCGCGAAATTCCTTACCAGTGCTGGTTCCCAAACCTTTGTAATATTTAATCTTCCAACCCTTAATATCATTTATACCCTTCCATTCATTATACTCTCCTTCATTATAGAAGTTTAGCTCTTGAGTGCCCTTCTTTGCCTTCAAAATTGGAGTATTCATAAATCCAATAAATCCAGGAATATTGGCAAGTGTTGGCCACTCCGATTGAAATAAATTAATACCTAAACCCTTAATATGACTACCATCTAAATCCTGGTCAGTCATAAATAAAACCTTACCATATCTTAAACTTTTATAAACATCTTCAATATTATTATATTTCTTACCAGTTTCCAATCCAAGAATCTTTTTAATTTCAGCAATTTCTTTATTCTCAGAAATCTTTTTAACATTTTCTCCACGAACATTTAAGATTTTACCTTTCATCGGATAAACCCCAATGGTATTACGGTCTTCAGAAGATAATCCGGAAATAATACCAGCCTTAGCTGAATCACCCTCGCAAAAGATAACAATGCAATCTTTAGACTTTTCTGTTCCAGCCCAATTTGCATCAGTCAATTTAGGAATACCACGAACTGATTTACTTTTTACACCATCCGTTTTCTTGGCAGCCTTATTTTCTTTTACTTCAGTCAATTGAAGAGCAGCATCCATAACACCCATCTTAGCAACTTTTTCAATAAATTTATCAGAGACATCACACTTAGAGCCAAATTTTGTTGCAGGTGTATTCATATAATCCTTCGTCTGACTGTCAAATGATGGATTCTCAATATCACAACGCAAGAATAAAATCAATTGCTCTTTTATTGAATTTGGATTGACTTTTACCTTCTTTTTCTTTTCAATAAATTCAACTAATTTTCTAGTGATTTGATTTAAAATATATTCTACATGCTTACCTCCTTTTGCAGTATGAATACCATTTACAAATGAAACTTGCACAAATTCATTAGTTGGTGTAAGTGCTACTGCATATTCCCATCTGCCTTCAAGACCGGAATCCTCATAAACGCGCACGGAAGAGTTTTTATCGCCAATATATAAATCAATATATTGTTGGAAATTCTTGATGGGAACAATAGTGTCATTATATTTTACTTTAAGACTCTTATCTGTAATTGCTGAAATATCATATACTCGCTTTTTGAGCAATGAAATGATATCTGGTGTAGGTCCACTAATTCCAAGTCGTGCATAATCAGGACGGAAAGTAATCTTTGTATAAGGTTTATTTTTACATTTTGTAATAGAAGGTTTGCATATTTCATCAAGATTGTTTTTATATTCTTGAATATATTTTAGTCCTCGAATATGGTCAACAGTTTCTACTTTTCCATAAGTAGACCAAATTAAAACTAATTTAAATCCAAAACCATTCTTACCACCAACAATTTTCTTTTCATCTTTATTATAATTTGTAGAAGTTCTTAGATGACCAAATACTAATTCTGGTATCCAAATACCTTCCTTTTGCGCAACATCAATTCCATTACCATCATTTACCATTGTAATAGTGCCATCTGACTCAATAGAAATATCAATATGCGTTACAGGCAAAGCATTTTCAGATTTAGAATCAACTCTTGTTTTCATACGAACAACATGGTCACGACAATTTACAATTCCTTCATCAAATAATTTGAATAGACCAGGAATATAACTAATATTTTTTTCAACAATTTTAGAATCATCATTGCTCATAATCCACATATCAGCATCTATTTGTTCAACAGAACCAATATATGTATCAGGATTATCTAAAATGTGTTGCTTGTCGGTTTTCTGCTGGACATCAAAGAAAAGTTCTTGTGAATCATTCGCGCTCATAATTATAGTAATATGTATTTTTATTTTAAATAGATTTTTTTATATCAATTTTTTAAAATATTTAAATAATACATAAAATAATGCCAGGATATACAAGTGGTCTTGTTGCTTTAAAATATAATATTGTAAATTTTATAGAACCACATCCTATAAATTATAAAGTAATTCGTAATTTTAATACAACATCTTCCAACCTATCTCATAAAATGAGATTATCTCAAGTTTTAAAATTAGATGGATATTCACAACAAGTAAATAGAATAAGTAGAATTTGCGGAAGAACTCAGTTTGGTAATTTTTATTTAGGACAACCATTAAATATGAATTATTTAGGAAGAGTAGAAGGTATGTCTGGTGGAAGTGGAAAACCACCTACAAATTTCTAAAATGCGTTTTAAATATTAGTTTAGAAAATAATTTATTTTCTCCTTTTATTTTATAATGACATTTGAACATACTATTGGAACTCGAGCTCAAGTCTGGCATGGAACAGCTAAAAAAACAAGTGGTGGACTTACCAAGACACATTTAATGATGAATAAACATGGTCGCATTGTATCTAGAAAGAAGCATGCTAGTGCTAAAAAAGAGAAACGTCTTGTGAAGGCTGGTTTCTTGACCAAGAAAGGACATTTTGGATTTGTTAAGCATGGAAGTAAGAAAATGAGAGGTGGAACCGGTGCACCTATGGGAAATAGTCCTGGTGGTCCTCTAGGAAACGCTATGTCTGGCACTGCTACTCCTTTACCTCATGTTAGTCCAATGACAATTGCAAAAGGGTTACCTACTGGAGGTAATATGATGATGAAAAAAGGAGGCAAACGTCATCACTCGCGAAAAATGCGTGGTGGTTGCCATGTTAACCAACCCTTAAGCCCTTCACCTTATGATGGACAAGGTGTTGGTACCTCTGGAGTTGCTCTTCAATTTATTGCTGGTCAAGGCAATTAAAATCCAAATAAAATAAAATCCAAATAAAAAATCATAATGTAATAAATTTACATTATTATTAGTTAAGAAATAGAATTTATTAGATAGCTAATTATGAGCTAAACCAATTTGTTTCAATAAATTTTTCGTAAACAATAAATTGTGGTAATTTATAATATAAATATTTTTCAAAATATCTTTTACTAACAATAAATTTTATAGAATTAGTATTACAATACTTATAATAGTAATTATAAACATCATCAAAAGAAATAAGTGCTAATTTATTTTCATTTTTTATAAATAATTTAATTGATTCGAATGAAACATCAATTTCATTCATTTTATTCCATAAAGAACATGAAACATTCAATACAAATTTATCCTCAATAATTTCTATATTAGGAAAAAAATGTTTTAAAATCTTTACAATATTTTCTTCACTTATATTCCCATTTGACAATAATGGTTCAGAATTATTCTTTGCCCAAGATTTAAAGAGAGAACATATTTCATCTATTTCTAATTCATAATCAAAATCTGAGTCAGATGTGCAAATAGTAATTGTATTTTCCCAAAATTTAATAAAATCACTATGAACTGGTAAATATTTACTAGTGATTCCAATAAATGAATCACTTTGTTCTTCATATGTATAGACATCCTTTAGCAAATTTCTTAAAGTATTAGAGTAAACAATATTTGGCAAACTAGAATTAGAGAGAAACTGTTTCCAAACAAAATGTAAATTTTTCCATGCCATTTTATAATCTGAATCAGATTCCACAATATATTTACTACAAAACTCTGCAACAATATTATTTTGAGTTTTATTTTTTAAATAATATGAATACATTTTTAAATCATCATCTGATTTATTTTCCATAAATTTATCAGAATTTTCATATCTCTTTGAATAATGTGCTGCAACACAAAGTAAATCAAGACCTATTTTTTTAAGCATTTCTCTCCAAACTTCATTTGAAAAATTTTCATTTATTTTTATTAATCTGCAATTTTCATATGAATGATTTTCATGATATTTAGTCATAAAATTATTTCCAGTATTACTATTTCCAATTGAAGATAAAGCAACATTTTCTAATTCATTCACTAATTGTTTCATTTTAGGGCTTACCAAGAAAATTAAATTTGAATTTTTTTTGAGAATATTATCACCAATAACAGTAAGAAAATATTTTGCGGAATTTTTAGATGTAAAAAAGGTAGGATAAATATCGTTTAAAACATTTTGAATAGTATCTGTTTCAGGAATTGAACTAAATAGACTTCTCTCTCTAATCTGTTTTATAATATTTAATTTTGTTTTGTATTTCCATTGAAGAAGGACTCTATCCTTTGATATAGTAGAGAGAAGTTTATGAATAACATCATCTTCTTTTACAATTAAATAACGTTCTCCATCATATTCATAAAAAAAGTTGTTATTTGGTAAATAAAAATATTTATTTTTACTTAAAAAAACTTGAATAAAAATAGCTTGTTCATTTGTTAAAAAATTATTACGATTTACACGTTTTTCATGATTTTTTAATTCATTTTCTAATGTATTTGGTAAATAATTTACAATATGATTAAAAATTCTTTGAGACATATATTCATTATCTTTATATTTTTCAATTAATTCTTTTAAAGTGTTATAACATCTAATTTCACTTTCATTATTGCTCATTCTAAGAAAAGTAATTTAATGTTTTTAAATAGTAGTTTTAAAATATTATATTATTATAAGATGAAAATAAATTTAAGATATTTACCTAAAAGGCTAACAAGAAAAGACAGAAAATTGCAGAGTCAAATGTTATTAAAATCAAGACATATGTATAAAAAAGGAATTTATTATAATAGAAAGACTGTTAAGTCTTATCCACATGTTAAGTCCCCTCACATAATAAAAGCTGTGAAAATTTATAAAGTAAATAAAATAGGTGCAACCGATGAATTATCCAAGGCTACAGGATGCTCAAAACAAGCTCTAGCAAAAATAATTAATAAAGGGGAAGGTGCATATTATTCATCCGGTTCTCGACCTAATCAAAGTGCTCAATCATGGGGTATAGCACGTTTAGCAAGTTCAATAACATCCGGAAAAGCAGCAGCGAGAGATTTTAATATTTTAGAAAAAGGTTGTAAACCTAATTCAAAAGCCTTAACATTAGCAAAAAAAGCTAGAAAAAAATATGGATATGGCACTAGAAGAGTTCCGAAAGTAAAACTAAATTAACTGTATAAATTTAATTGTATAATAAATTTAATTGTGTAATTAATTTAATTGTGTAATTAATTTCAATTCGTTAAAATAATTAATTTTATACTTTTTAAACATAAGTATTTAAAGATTGGTTTCTAAAATTTATTATAAAATGTCTACATTTTCTAATAAAAATCAAGTATCCACCCCAACTGATGGTAATGTTTTAACCATTAAAACCGTCCAAATAGCACCTTTTAGAACACTTATGACAGCATTAAAAGATATTCTTTTAGAAACAAATATTACTTTTGAACCAGATGGCATTCGAATTATTAATATGGACAAGTCTCACACCATTTTAGCTCACCTTTATTTAGCAGCTCAAAACTTTGAATTTTATGAATGTAAAAAAGAAAAAATTATTATTGGGGTTAATATGTTTCATTTATTTAAGTTGATTAATTCAATTGATAATGATGATACCTTAACTATTTATATTGAAAATTCTGACTATGTAGATGGAATTGTTTCTCATTTAGCTTTGAAATTTGAAAATGGAGAAATTAAACAATGCAAAACGCAAAAGTTGCGACTTATTGAACCCGAACCTGAAGAGTTACAATATCCAGATGTCAAGTTTTCTTCTATTATTAATCTACCTTCTGCTGATTTTCAAAAGATTATTCGTGATTTATCTTGCATTTCCGATAAATTGGAAATTAAGTCTGTTGGAAATGAACTAATATTTAAATGTTCTGGACAATTTGCTTCTGCAGAGATTCATCGTGCAGAATCAGATGGAAGTATGGGTTTTATTTTAAAACAAGATTCATCCAAAGTTATTCAAGGTGAGTTTTCATTAAAAAATTTAGGTTATTTCATTAAATGTACTAATTTATGTCAACAAATTGAAGTTTATTTAGAAAATGATTTGCCTCTAGTAGTTAAGTATGATGTTGCTAGTTTAGGCTCTATTAAATTATGTTTGGCTCAATTACCATCATCTTAATATATATTTTATTATTGAATTATTAAAATATATATATAGTTATTTAATTATTTAAAATATGTTTTGATTTATATATATAATGAGTAATATTAATGCCAATAACATTAATAGTCAAAATATTACTGTTACAAATTTAAATGTAACTTATATTAACGGGCAACCAGTTACTCCTTGTTCATTTTCAAATGGAGGTGGATATTATG
>Ga0114959_10000924_pt1 | contig 27090 bp, 20 predicted proteins | sample C_130625_EF_Meta_FD_87317 | JGI IMG/M metagenome (GOLD analysis project Ga0114959, IMG submission 87317) | Freshwater microbial communities from Lake Croche, Canada to study carbon cycling - C_130625_EF_MetaG | ecosystem: Environmental > Aquatic > Freshwater > Lake | place: Lake Croche, Canada... | reverse complement strand
TTTAGGTTTTTGTTCTCTCACCAGCTCTCCTATAATAGAAACAAATTTATCATTTAATTCAAATCTTTGTCCAATAACACGTATATTTATTTTATCGCCTTCTTTTACATCGTTAAATTGTGAACTATAATAATGATGATCGCGTGCAATAAAGACAATAATTGGACTAGGTTTTTCATCCGCACTTTCAGCTGTAATACCTGCCTTTGTGTTTGTTTTTGCAATACATGAAATAATTGTCCCTTCTACTGGAAAACAAACTTGACATTCAAAAACGATATCAAAAGATACGCAATTTCCGCGTTTAATTGTCCCACTGGAATAGGTTATAATTTTTGTAGACTGCGGCTTAATAAACCCTTCAACAACACATTTTCCCTCGTAGTGAAATGAAATAAACTCCTCAATGACTTGCTTCAAATTACTCCCTACTACATTAATAGGTAACGAAATTGTTCTTTTTACTATACACCGCGAATAAATAGATGACAATATAATTTCTTTTTTTTTATTTTTTGGTTTGGCTCTAATCGGATTTTTATTATCGTTTATTATTTCTAGTTCTGTTTCCATTATGTTTATACTATATTATACATATTTTTCTTTTAATTAATTTTCAATTTTAATTTAAAATAAAAAAAATTGAAATATATTTACTTCAATTACATTATTTCATTAAATTAAAATACTATTTTGATAAATGACACTTGAGAAATTTTGCGATAAACGAGTTCTTGAAGAGAATTTTAAAAAATGCGTTAAAGGTTATCATTTAATCAACAATTCTCCTATTATTGAAAAAATATGGGAAGATATTAACGCAACATTGTTTACATCCGTTGGTATTGAGGTTGTTTCACAAAGTAATGGCAGTCACGCGCCTGGTATGGATATTCAATCCGCATTAGGAGGAATTAGTAATAAATCTGGTAAATATTCAAATCAAAGGAAAAATATTGATATAAGTTCTTACAGATTAACTACTGTTTGCAATGCAAAAAATTACGGAACACCGCAAGAAATTATTGAAGAAATAAATAAAAGAAAAAATTTTGATTATTATTCGTTTATCATAAGAGATGAAACCACTGATTCCAATCAAATTACTTACGATTGGCTATTAATTCCAAGTAATTATCATGTACTAAACCCATCATCCTATGTTTGGGAACCGACGCTCGGTAAGCGCGGGAAAAATAAAGATGTACAAGTCGGTTGGAATACAAATGAAATAAATGGCTGCAAAATGACAATCACATTTAGTATGTCATCACAGTTATGGATGCACATAAATATCAGCGAAGAAATAAAACAATTCATTGTTGCAACCACTACAATTAGTAATAAATCAACTTATAATTATATAGAAATAGCAGAAAAATTAGCATAAAAACAAAACAAAAAAAAACGAAAAATACTAAAATACAAAAGTATTCGGGTTACTCTAGTTTCAATCTTTCATTTGCAATTGTAATATAATCATTATTAATTTCAAATCCAATAAAATTTACATGGTTTTTTTTTGCGGATACACATTCTGAACCTGAACCCGCAAATGGAACAATCAACAAAGTTTGCAAATTGTCGTCTGGACTTTTATTTATTGCCGCTTTTATCAACGTATCACATAATTGCAATGGTTTTTGGGTTGGATGATCCACTCTTTCTTTTTTTCCCGCTCCACCAGCCAATGCCGGTATCTTAATTACATCTCGTGGTAAAGCACCCTTTTCATGTGCTTGATAGGTAGTTTCTGTTTCACCATTACTAAATCTACCTTTTGTCGCTTTTCGCACTTTGCCTGCCGCATTTTTAACAAAATTATCCGTATATGGCTCTCTTACATCATCACGGTTGAATACAGGTTTATTCTTATAACAACATAAAATACTTTCATGAGACCGCTGCCAAAAATGCAGTGATGGGGTTGTTTTATTCGTATAATGCCAAACTAACCATCTAACATTACAATACACACGGGTTCTAATAAATGCCAGATTTTCACTAAAACCAAATATATAAAGTGTACCATTGGGTTTCAATATTCGCAAACATTCTTGTATCCATTCTTCGCACCATTCTAAATATTTTGTCATTTCTTGCTTATCACTATTATTACCAAAATCTTTGCCTATATTATAAGGAGGATCGCATAGTATGATATCCGCGATTTCCGAATCCAATTTTTTCATACCCAAAATACAATCTTCATTATATATTTTATTCAATTCAATAGTGATATTCGTATTTACATCATCATTCATATTGCCTACTTGTAAATATATATATATAGTAATACAAATAGTAGTATTACTATATTTAATATCATTTTTTTATTTATTTCCTATTTTACATGAATTGTGTACAATTTAAAATACAACGCCATTTCAGGAGTTAAAAACCATTTTTTATCATCCTTTTTGGTTTTATCAAAAAATCGTAAAATAAATTCTTGCATAACACATAATTCTGTATGTCCAACCGCATCTTGTAGAACATTCTTATTATCCTTTTGTATTTTTGTATTTTCTTTTGTATATTTTTCTTCACCAATAATTTTATTCAATATTTGCATGGTTTTGTTTTTACCCGCTTCATCACATCGCGCACCCGTATCCCTACTAGATAATAAGTCTTTTGTTTTAAAAATTAAATACTTGTTATTTTTTTCATAGCCCATAAAGCCAACTATATTATTGTAATCACTAACTTTAAAGTCCAGCAATTTTCTTACTTCTTCTGTTTCAGCAATTTCTCGCTGATCTTCCGGCTCCGCTTCAACCCATTTTTTTGTGCTACTGTTAAAAACCATTATGTTTCTTTTATTCAAATTATACAAAATAATAGCACTGAAATTTTTAGTTGATAAACTTTTTCTCTCAAAATAATCTTTTATATAAAATTCAATACTATTTACTGTGATTTCTTTCAATGAATAAATGTAATTCATTAAATCTAATTTTTCGTCAAACAACAATAATTCTATCATATGTGATATCAAAAAGCCCAGTAAATAGTCTTTACTTTCAGGATATTCTTTTGCCAATTTTCGCATAACAACTCCGCAATGTTTATACCAATTATCGTCGCCGCGTGGTACTTTTGTTCCAGGTTTCAAATATTCTTTTGTCAAATCAAAATTAGCATTCAAATCATTCATTATTTTACTTTTTCTCTCTTCGTAATCTTTTACAATCTGTTTTTCTTCAACATTTTCAACAATCAATTTATCTACTTTCATCTTTGGTTTCATATCAAAGCGAATCATATTATGTTTATAATCTATTGGCACTGAACGCTCGTAAATAGATATATTTTTATCTAATAATTCAATCGGCTGAAATAAATAATAATCACCAATATTCACCAATCTTCCATTTCGTCCATATTTATCTACTATAAATTCATTATTATCATCTATTAAACTAGTCAATGCTGCATAGATTTGAACTAATGGATATTTTTTGGGAATATTAAGTAATTGAATAAGTGTATCCTTTTTATAGAAAAACTCCATCTTCATTAGTAATCTAATTTTTTGATTTATTTTTTCTGAATTCATTTTAATAAAACTATCATTGTAAGTATCTTCATTCAAATGTTCTTCATTTATATCTTTTGTAGGTTTACAAACATAGTTACAAGTAGGCATATAATCGCATGCAGGAGAGAAAGGCGCATCCCCTATTTTAAAATCATGAATCACCAACCCATTTGATAACTCTTGTGTAATTTCTTCGTTCAAATATTTTGCCATGGTTTGTTGTGTAAAATTAGTTTGTTCATGATTTATAATACAATCTACCGCGGTTTCTTTTAATAACCTTGTAACATTACCAGTTTGAATTGCTTTTAATTCTGCAACACGAAAAACATATAAATCCGCGGCTTCTTCTTTATTATTGTCCAACACTGTTCCATACATAAAAATTTGCACATTTCTTTTTTCAAAAGGTAAATCTTTGTGACTAAAATTACGGACCGCGCGACCTATAATTTGTTCAATACGATTCATATTATACCACGGCTCTAATATATGAACTTGTCTTATATATTTAAAATCAATTCCTTCTGAACCAGCTTTTGAGATCAATATCACTTTTACTTTGTTGCCATCTTTATTGTCTTCATTAGTTAATCCTTTTACTTCAAACTCATTATTTGGAGATAATCTGGGATCACCTGTTATCATGGCATATCTAGCAGGCATAAAGTTTTTTTTATCTGTGGGTGGCTTCATTGTTCTTGCATCAACAACCTCACCCGGTTTATTCTTAAATAATGATTTTATATTTTCACCATATCGTGTAAACCCCATTTCTTCTAGTGCAAGTGCCATAGGTATTAAACCACTATCAATATACTGAGAATAGATCAAAATTATACCTTCGGCCACTTTACTAGCACCATTTGGATCCGTATTTTTAACTAAAATATTGTCTAGTATACATTTTATTTTTGAACTATACTTACCAATTTCATTGTACGAAAAGATTTTACCATAATCATTTAATGCGGATTTTTTATATTCAAAATCACCTTTCAATGGTGGAGATTTTTGATCAACAAAATCCATGATTCGTTCTAACCCTTTTTTTCCTGTCAAGTAATGCGGATCAATATATGTAGTTGTGGGCTTTTCTGTCCTTTCCTCTTCTTCTTCTTCTTCTTCCTCTTCTTCTTCTGCGCCTCCAATTTTGATATTTTTCTCCTCTGAAGCAACAGGAACATGCACAGTGACATTTTTGTTTTCCATACTAAATTCTTCTTTTTCAATTTTGTCTTTTGGTTCACTCATAGTAACTTCATCCAAAACATCTAGATATTTTTCAGCAGGCAGTTTTTCAATAATTTGTTTAAGTCCTTTCATAGGATAAGAAATAATTAATGCTTCCAATGGTGTTTGTAATAAAGTATAACCAAACGATTCCATATTTTCAAAACTGGGCATTTCTCTCGTAACCCCTTTTTTTGTTGTAATGGAAAATTGTTTTTTTCTTAAATTGTGAATAATATACTTGTAAACACAATATTGACACATTCCACAATTTTTACAATTTCCTATTTTATTTAAATAAATACCTAAAATGCGCTTCTTATCTTCCGATTTTATTTTCTTTAAATTCATTTGGTAAGAAGGATATTCAATAAAAGGAAATGTATTTTTTTTGGCAAATTCATTGGGATAAACTCTATAAGGAAATGTATATGGATTTTCACCGCGTACAAATGAAATATACCCGGTGGCTTTTCTAATCAACAATTCTTCTCCACCTTCTCTAAAATTGCCATTTTTGTCAAACACATTTTTAGTTTGTATAACTCCTCGTCCATCATTCATATTCATTAAATTCAATAACCATATAATCTCTTTATAACTGTTGTACATTGGCGTAGCAGACAATAAAAGCAAACGCATGTTCTCAACTGCTTTTACAAGAAGTTCTAAATTCAGTGCAACTTTTTTATTCTCATTATCCTCTGTCTTTCTAATATTATGAACTTCGTCAATAACAATCAATCTATTATCAAACTCACTTCTTAGTTTACTTATAATTCTTTTGTTAAGTGTTATCTTTGCGTTCCCTAACTGAGAACCCTTTTTCTGATTATTTGTTTTATCTATTTCTCTCTTCAATTCTTCCTCATAATGAATTGTCTTGATAATATAATTTGCAAATTGGCCATAACCCAAAAATATATAGTAATTATTAATCAAATTTTTAATCTGATTAACTATTTTTTCTTTTGGTATACCTTTCATGTTCATCGGATTGATTTCTTTTAATAATTTATTTCCAATGGATCCAGCACCTCGCATAGTCCACACACCATCCACCAATTGCAGTTTTCTCTCATCAAATATTTGCAACTTGAAATTATCCTGAACATTTTCAGATGCAACAATCATGATTCTTTTTGTTATATTCATTTGTTTCATGTAATCACGCATTTCTTCACAAACACCAATTGCACTGAGTGTTTTACCCGTACCTAAACCGTGATAAAGCAACAAACTATTGTACGGCGTTTGAGAAGACATGAAATTTTTTACAAACATTTGATGCGGAGAGAGCTCAAAATCCGCGTTAGCTAACATATCTGCATGTTCCTTTATATTTTGATGTATAGTTCCGTCGTATTTTGTATCATTAAATTCTTTTTTTTCTGCAATCTTAATATTAAAATTGACATCATTCATATTCGGATACAACATAATAGTTTCACCTTCATTATCATTATTCTTAATATCTTCTTCTTCCAAGCATTTTCTCTCTATGAATTCTTTTTTAAGCAAAAATTTGTTGTATTCTAATGGTGAACTTGCTGATTTATAATCATTTTCTAAATTTATATTACAAGAACTCATATCATTTTTTAATTCAGACATTTGTTTGTTATTATATATTATGAATATAATCTATATTCTTGTAATACTTTATTAATATTTGTAATTAATCTCTTTTTCTCTAAATTATATGGTCTTATTGAATCAATACATTCATCATAATTTTTCCATTCCAATTTACTAACCTCGGATTTTTGAAAATTATTCAAGTCAATAGAATCATTTTTAGTATAAGCCAAAAAATATTTGTGTTTATATGCTTTATGATTTGTACCAATAAACGTTTCTTCAAATGGTAATATATTTTCTATTACATGAATATTATAACTAGAAATTCCCGTTTCCTCTTCAAATTCACGCAATGCGCACTCTAAATCCTTCTCCTTATTATTTTTCCGCCCTTTTGGAAATTCCCATTCCGTTTCGTTCCAATTTGTATTGCTTTCTTTTATGATACTGCAAAGATTCACCAATTCATTATTAATAGAAACCCCGTTTTTTAATTGTTCAAATTTCTTAGATGAAATAATCTCTTCATTTTTATAATAATTATTGGTGTAGTTTCCCCACATATCTTTCCACAGTTGTTCAAAACTGATATTTACAAGACGTTCTTTTTCTGTATTGGACATTTCATTGATAATATTTTGGATTTGGTTGATATTACAACTATTGTATTTACCGCGAATAAAATCAATAAAACCGAAACTGTCTTTTCTTCTAATCATTAAATATTTATAACCGCCAAAATCGTCTTGGGTAAATAAAACGACTCCGTAACTGATAATAGGTAATTTGCATTGATTAAATTGATGTCCTAGTTTTCCACAATTATTACATATATTTATATTGTTCATGTTTTTAATTTACTATATGTTTAAACACTCATCTTTTTATATCATTTTATTCCAATGGTAAATCTTGATCCGAATGTATGGGGACCTAAATTTTGGTTTTTTTTCCATACAATAAGTTTGAACTACCCAAATTATCCTAACAGTATTACCAAAAAAAAATATTATGATTTTGTCCAGAATATTCCCATGTTTTTACCAGTTGAGGAAATTGCAACACATTTTAGTAAATTATTGAATGAATATCCTATTCAACCTTATTTAGATAATAAAGAATCGTTTATTAAATGGTTTTGGTTTATTCACAATAAAATCAATGAAAAGCTTGAGAAACCAGTTATCACATTGAATCAATTTTATGTTCAATATTACCAACAATATAAATCTACCAATGCGAAATTAATAGAATATTATAAAATAAGACAAAAAGTTATATACATAGTTTTAATATTACTATTATGCGGATTAATCTATTATTTATACGATAAATGAATTTTATTATATTTTATTATATTTGATTATATATAATAATCCAATATTATTACAAATACACATGAATACAGAAGTAAATATAAAACAAGGTGGTAAAGTATTAGCATCTGGTGGGTTTGGTTGTGTATTTTCACCGGCATTAAAATGTATAGGCGAAAATAAACGTGATAAAGGTAAAATTACTAAATTAATGATAAATAAACATGCCAAAAATGAATATGATGAAATAGAGTATCTTCATGATAAATTGAGCATGATACCAAATTATAGTGAATATTTTTTGATTGATGACTTTACTTTATGTAAACCGAGTAAACTAACAAAAAGTGATTTGAAGAATTATACAAAATGTACTGCTTTGCAAAAAGAAAAGATTACTGCTAAAAATATAAATAAATCATTGACTAAATTGACGGCTCTTAACATGCCTTATGGAGGTAATAATTTGGAGAATTTTATTATAACAAATAAAAGTTATGAAAAATTAATAAGTCTAAATCATAAAATGACGAATTTACTTAAAAACGGTATACTAGAAATGAATAAAAAACATATTTATCATAGTGATATTAAAGCTTCTAATATTTTATTTCTTACCAGTAAAAATAATCATGGTGATGGTGATGGTGAAAAAGTAAGGTTGATTGATTGGAGTCTAACAGTAGAATATATACCGTTCAAAAATAATCCATTTCCTAAAAATTGGAGAAATCGTCCTTTGCAATTTAACGTACCATTTTCAGTTGTTTTGTTTACGGATTATTTTGTGGATAGTTATACAAAATTTTTGAATAAAAAAGAGAATAAACCTTTACTAGTAAAACCTGGTTCAAAAGATGAAATATTATTTTTATTTATCAAGAATTATTTGTCTTCATGGATGCAAGAAATTGGAATAGGACATTTCAAATATATAAATAAAATCATGTACATGTTATTCAAGTACGATGATTTGAAAATAAATGATAAGAGGCAATCGTCGCAAACATCGCCGCAGAAATCCCAGACAATCGTTTTACGTGAAAATGAATCATTACAAAATTATATTGAAACAAAATATACAATACCTTGTATAGTGGATTATTTAGTCAATGTTTTAATACATTTCATAAAAATGAAACATGACGGTTCTTTAGACATGAGATATTATTTAGATAATATTTTTGTTAAAATTATTGATATTTGGGGGTTTATTATTTCCTATTTACCTTTATACGAGTTATTATTTGAAAATTATCATAATTTAACACACAATCAAATGCATGTTTTTGATAAACTAAAATATATATTTTTAAAATATCTTTATCAACCAGAAAATCATTTGATTAAAGTAAAAAATTTAGAAGTTGATTTAAATCAATTAAATAATTTAATTAAAAAATGCAAAATATAAGTTTTTTGGATCTTTAAAAAAAAATAAAAATAAATATATATTTATATATATCATGTTTTCCTCCAAAGATTTTGAAAAACTTTGCACTCCAGCAAAATTATATTTTGCGTTAGCAATTTTAAGTATTTTAATTGGACTTTTTAGTGGATTTCATTTCATGGCCATTTTAGGTAAATTAATTTTTGCCGTTATTTACACATTCATTTTAGGATGGTTGTGTAGTAAAGGTTGGAAAGGTTTAGCATGGTTTTTAGTATTATTACCTTATGTCTTAATTTTACTGATGATCTTCGGTTTAATTACTCTAAGTAAAAGTAATATGCTAATGATGAATAACGTTGGTGGTATGATGTATGCTAATTAATAAGGCATTAGACTGCAATTATTGATTCATCACAATTTATTTTTTATACAATTATTGTATAAAAAATGGTTAGTTACAAAAAAAGACACGTTTTAGGTAAAAAGAAAACAAAAAAAAATTTGGCTGGTAAATTATATGGTACAAGTGGTAATGTTAAGCTAACATACAATGATAAAAGTGTTCTTTGTGAAGTATGCAATGAAAATAACTATAAGGAAAAAACAGGTAGTTTTGGAAAATCAAAAGTACGTTCTGGAATAGGCGAAGTGTTTTTCGGTGATGTTGCAGAAGTGTTAGATACAACTTCTATAATCATATACATATGTAATCAATGCGGATTATGTAAAGTCATACGTAACAGAGAACCCATACTAATCAAATCAGAACCAATATGAGACTACTCCAAATTTCGGATCTATTTAGAAAGAAAAAATAATTTATTATATTATTATTATATTTAATAATATGCGAATTGAAATATGGATATTATTAATAACCTCATTTTTAATTTATAATGCATATCACAATGGCAAATATACAAAATTATTAATGTCTTATAAAAAATATTATACTATGGCTTTTTATTGCATTTTAGGGTTAGGAATTTATTTACTTTTTAAAAGAAACCCACAGCACGGCAAAAATATTTTACAGACTGCTCATAATGCAGTAAAATATATGCCTATTGATAAATCATCCCTAGAGTTATTTACACCAATATTTGATTTTACATCAAATAGCCCAGGCTACAGTTTTGGAAATAATGCTGAAAGTAGCAATGGTGGCGGCAGTTTCATGCAAACAATGTATGGAATGTCTCCACCATCACCACCACATCATCAAACGCAAAAAATGATGCAATCTGGAAAGGGTACTAACAAACGCTCTGTAAGTGAAACAAAGAAAAAATATGTGGCTGCAAATCAAGATTGGAAATGCGGACATTGTGAATCACAATTGGACCACACTTTTGAAATTGATCATAAAATTCGTCTAGAATATGGCGGTGGAAATGATGTACAAAATTTAATCGCATTATGCCGAAATTGTCATGGTAAAAAAACGGCAAGTGAAAATATGTAAATGCGAAATAAAATGACAAATTGACTATAATAGTAGACTAGTAAAAAATATTGTATATTTATAATATAAGTAAAATATTTATATAAATTATATTATGAATGAAGCCTCACAACAAAAAACAACAATAAATAATGGCGGAGCAGTAAAGTTGACCAAATATTATCCAATTATTTTTGTAATTGTAGCTTTAATTATTATTATTATTATTACATTGGCTAGTGGTGGATTAACATTTAGCAAAATACAATCAAATGAATCCGCAGCCGCAGATGTTTTTATTGTATTGACATTCATCTTTATCATTCTTATTTTATGTTTCACATTTTTGCCAAGTTATAAAGAAATTTCAAAGTTATTTAATCAAATCAGCAATGTTACATTTGTTATTTTATATACGATTTTTTTGATTCTTTTTTTTAGATTATTGCCAACTGATATTTTAAACAATTATGCGAATTATATTGTTCCTATTACATTAATCGCCGCTTTTGTTTTATTCTTTTTTGCTTTCAAAACTAAATATATACTTGATTACGATTTGAACTATGAACGAATAAAAATTATTATCATGTTTTTTTGTTTTATTACACTAAGTATACTATATTACTCAACTGATCCAGGAAAAATAATTTCAAAATATTTTGGTGTATCACTACTATTAACATTACTTATCGGGGTTATGAGTTTTATTTATTTAATTACGTTATTAACATTGCCAGAAAGTTACGGTTTTTTTCAATATTCAGAGGATGTCACTAATAGTTTAAAAAATATCACACCGTTATCCAAATATGGTAGTATTTTATTTTTACTATTTTTAATAGTAATGACTATTATTTTTTTAACATATCCTGGCGGGTTTTTTAAAAATAAAAACGTTTCAACAATTGTATTTCCGTTGTTTCTTATTGTTTGTGTTTTATGGTGTATTATTCTTGTACTAAATGGGTTCACTGGATCTAGCAATATAAACAAATCTATCACGGACTCTAAATTAACACTCATGAAAAAATCACTCATCACTTTATTAGGTTTTATTATTTCTGGACTTGTGATTACCTATTTGATATATAGTGTTCAAACAATATCTGGGCGTTCTGGTATTGCAAGTTTTATATTGAGTCTTTTCCTCATCATTTCCATATTAATTTTAATATATAAAACAATTTTTGTCAGATTTCCATCTAATAATGCAAATAAAAGTAAAAGCGGGTTCTTTGATTTGATCATCAATCTTATTTTTTATATTCCTTGTTTATTTTCAGTCAATTTTGATGGTTTGATGAAAATGCTAATAAGTGAGTACAACTCTACAACAATGGGTAATGTAATTATTTTATTAATAACAATCGCATTGTTTTTGATCTATATATTTTTACCCAAAATACAACATCTCTTTAATTTACAAGGTGGTAAAGAATTGGTTTCTAATCCAATATACACAAATTCATTTCATTCATTGGCTAATTACGAGCAACTAAATGGAAATGATAATTTTGACTATCAATATAGCATATCATTTTGGGTATTTATTGATTCTAATGCACCCAATACAAATCCAAGTTACAATCAATATACATCTTTATTGAATTACGGAGGCAAACCCAATGTTCTTTATAAAGCGGATACAAATACATTAATGATTACTATGGATCAAAAAGATTTGGATAAAAAAAGTAAAAATAAATTGCTTGAATTTGATGATCATGGAAACAGAATTATTTATACAAATAAAAATATATTACTTCAAAAATGGAATAATATAGTCATTAATTTCAATGGTGGTACTTTAGATATATTTTTAAATGGTGAATTGGTTAAATCCTCCATTGAAGTAATACCGTACATGCAATTGGATACATTGACAGTGGGAAGTGATGGAGGTGTAAATGGCGGTATTTGCAATGTAGTCTATTTCAAAAATCCATTGTCCATCACAAATATTTATTATATTTACCAAAGCGTAAAAAATAAGACTCCGCCCGTAGCCAATGATGGGTATAACACGATAATAAAAATAACATGAAAGCTTTTCATGGTTCTTATTTGATATTATTGAAAATTCAAAGGAAAAATTGAAAAAAAATGGAAAAAATAGAAAATAGATAATTTCTAACTCTATATTATATTAAAGAAATGAGTATTTTAGGTATTGTATTAAGTATCTTAGTAATAATTTTAATTATTATGTTTTTTATTTATATTTTTAGAGACCCATATACTTTATTAAACATGCAAAATGGACAAAATTCTACTACTATAAAAGCATCCACTTTAGCAACCAACGGCTCTAATATTCCATCTAGTAATTTTGCATATTCTATTTGGTTTTATATTAATGACTTCAACTACAGATATGGTGAACCCAAAGTCATTTTTGGCAGAATGGGTTCAACAAGTTCAAGTAGTGGCGGCTCGGTATCTGGCATTAGTGGTCTTGATCCATGTCCTGCAGTTGTTTTAGGCGCAGTAGAAAACAATATTGATATATCTTTAGGATGTTTCCCTGGAATTAACCAAGCTCCTACTACTTCTGGAGGAAACACCGTTGTTACCACTTGTAGTGTAGCCAATGTTCCTGTTCAAAAATGGGTCAATCTAACTATTAGTGTATATGGCAGATCGTTAGACGTATACATTGATGGTAAATTAGTCAAAACTTGTTTATTGCCTGGAGTTGCAAATGTCAACAACAGTGCCGATGTTTACGTTACACCAGCAGGTGGTTTTGATGGTTGGACTTCACGATTTCAGTATTTTCCAAATGCATTGAATCCACAACAAGCATATAATATTTATGCTAAAGGTTACGGTGGTAATATGTTTACAAATTTCCTACAAGGTTATCAAGTGCAAATTTCATTGGTTGAAAATGGAACAACACAAAGTAGTATTACTATTTAGAGAGCTGTAAACTATTATTCTGAATATAATAATTAAAATAATCTTAAATATATTATATAATGAGTGAAAATCCAAATTACAATTCATTTTCAACAAATAAAGCAAGTGCTGAAGTTGGCAGTTTTTTTGAATCCAATAGTTTAGTAGCAAAATTCGCATTCATTATTGTTGTCATATTTGGTTTTGTCATATTATTGAAATTTGGTATTACTATTGTTGCCTATTTTTTATCACCAAGTCAATCTCCACACTTGATAAATGGTATGGTTGATGCGAAAAATGCAGTCATATTCCCACAAGATCCTAGTGGGAACAATAACGCGGTTACAATTTATAGGTCGGTGGATGAGTCGGATGGTTTAGAATTTACTTGGTCAGTTTGGATTTTTATCAATAATTTACAATATTTACAAGGGCAATATAAGCATATTTTTTATAAAGGTAATAGCAATTTAGCAGAAAATGGATTGAATTTTCCTAATAATGCACCAGGGTTATATTTAGGACCACATAGTAATAATTTAATAGTTATTATGAATACTTTTGATATTATCAATGAAGAAATAACCATTCCTGATATACCATTAAACAAATGGTTGAATGTCATTGTACGATGCCAGAATAAGACACTGGATGTATACATAAATGGAACCATTGCAAGAAGTTTGCAATTATCCAGTGTTCCTAAACAAAATTATGGTGATGTATATGTAGCAATGAACGGCGGGTTTGATGGATATATTTCTAATTTGTGGTATTATAATTACGCTTTAGGAACAGCAGCTATTCAAAATATTGTTAATCGCGGGCCAAATACAAAAATGATAGGAGATACTGGAATGAAGATGAAAGATGCTGATTATTTATCATTAAGATGGTTTTTTACAGGTGCAAATGATACTTTTAATCCATAGGATTCATAAAAACGGTGAAAAACCGTGTAAAATCGTGTAAATTTTGATTTATTATTATTATTACTATTATTATTATTTTTATTTTTATAAATAAATATAATAGATTAGTGTAATGTCATATTCAAATAATTATTTACCCTTTCCTGAAAGGGCATGGAGTCGTGTTGATAATAAATGTACTTATGAAAATAGTTCTTCTCCCCAAAGTATAACCAATGAAAGCGACAATATTCACGATCCTTTTGTATTTTACAGGGCGGCTTTAATTAACAAAGGAAATGTTTTACAATATAAGAAAAATAGTAGTCAATTAACAAAACGACAACGATATGCGCAAATTGCAAAAGGCATGTGGACAAATCGTACAAAAACGTGGGCGACACAATCTGATATATACACAAATCCAAATACAACCAGTTTGAAACGTGTTGCCTACATTGAATACCCTATCAATGATATTACTCCTGGAAGTCCTGCAAATCTTGCTGGACCTTTCGTTCCGGTGGCTTTCTTAAAAGACCCCTTCAATTGTCCTAATTTTACTTTTAAAGATGGAGGCAATTTGGTTTGTGGTGTATATCAGAATCCTTGCACAGGTGCAGTCATTGATAAGACGTTTCAGCCAAAATTTTATCCAACCAGTGATTCCGATGTTCCTGGACCAATACAAGAATTGTATTGGGATCCTAAAATACAAACTTGGTATCCAAAAACACGGCGCACTATGAACAATAGTTTGAATAAATGGCCGACAAACTATAAATTGTTTAGAAGTGCAATTTATCCGAGTGCACCAGTTTTGTCCCTTGTTTCCTCTACTGTCAACAGTGTGGATTTATCATGGATAATTCCTATTACAAATTGTTATCCTGTAACAAAATTTAGCATATTTGTAAATAATGTCCTTTATAAGGCAATCCCGTATGCTACTTCATATACTACAACACTAACAGGTTTGAACAAGGGGCCTTACCAAATTTATATTGTTTCTATAATGTCTACAAATACGTCACAACCATCTAATATTATCACATATAACAACGAAATTGTAAATAACGTAGCATCATCCAATACAACTTCAAATCACGCTAATAATTTGACAGATTTAGAAAGTAAAATCAAAACCATTGCTAGTGAAAATATTGGTGTTTCTAATGCAGGAAAAAATGTGAATGAAATACTTACTGGTGTTGAAGTTATCAATATTAATTTACCTGCACCTGCACCGGCACCCGCACCCGCACCCGCCCCTGCACCTAGTAGTAACGGCGGTAATGTATCTTTGGGAAACAATTCAAGTGTTCAATTTTATCTTTTATCTGGTTCAACACTTAACTCGTTGACCAGTGCAAATGGCGAAATACATATACCTGGTAGTTATGTTTCTGGTAATAGTAGTCCATTTACAATTCATAACACCAGTACCACAGATGTATTACCTGTAAATGCACCAAATGGTGCTTTAATTTATAGTAGTACATATGCACCATACGGAACAACTACGATAATAATTCCTACAAGTTCACTTTTAACACTTACTCCGTCTAGCGATAAAAATGGGAACCCAATTATGTATGCAACAATTAGTTGAAGAGTTGGAGAGGGATTAAATACAATATAATTTTGTTATATTGTATTTATTTTACAATATTTCTATAATATTGAGAGTTTTATTGGCGGATACAAGCAATAGTATATGTTTTAATTGTGTCATTACCATAAATAAAGCTAAAATCTACAATTACTACTGCATCAGTCTGATTGGTATAGTTTATACTTAAACGACATGTACCATTTACCGTAATCATGTCTTGAGGAACGGTTACTTGATCTGGATCTGAAGAAATTACAGTTATTTCGGCGCCATTACCAAGTTGTGGAATACTAATAGCAATTCTTGGATTATTTACGTAACTTAATTCTTGAAAATAAAATGCATTAGTTGAACTTTTGAATGGGATTGATTCACTTATTGTGTTATTTTCATCATTTTCATATTCCATATTAACAAAAGAAAAAATATATGGTATTGCATCTGGTGTAATTGTTAAATTGGAAGGAGGCTGGACAGTAGAAACTACTGCGATAGGTGCCATGTTGTTATATTAATAAATTATAATAATTTATTGTAATTTATTGTTTATTGTTGATTTTTGTTAATTTTTGTTGTTGTTTATTGTTGTTTATTGTTGTTGTTGTAGTTTATGAAGAAGGAGTTGTGGGTTATTATTTTAATAATCAATAATTACGATATAATATTTATGTTGAGTGTTATTATTATTATAGATATTGATATCTATCATGAGATCATGACCATCCTGCACGTTTGCTGATACTGAACCATTTCCAACAAATTCAATATCCTGAGAGTCAAGATAATTTAATATCAACGTAGATAAAACATTAATTGATGTATTTCCGCCAAAAGTAGTTACTACTAAAACTCTATTTACTGCCGAATTCACACCCAAAAATTTTACCCAATGAGCATTGTACTCGTATACAATATTTCCCATAATTTTAGTACCATCAGGTAGTAAAAAATAACACTCTTTTATATCAATTGAATTATTATTATTAAATATAAGAGTATAATTTTTTACAGTTCCATCTTGTGCAGTTACAACTACAGTCGCAGTAGTAGTTCCATATGTTATTGGAATTGGAGATTCAAAAGTTTTATTGATTCCATTAACGATAAGAGTTGCAGAAGCGTTTGAACTAGTTGTTGTAGCACTAATATAAATTTCATTTGCATTCACTAGTTGAGTTGTTTGTGATGCACTAGTTTTATTTAAGTCTACTGGTAGTGCAGTTGAACCTGTTTTGTATGCTAGAATTGACAAACTAGTATCGTTATTTGACATTGCCTGAACTGCAGGCATTGTAAATGAGACATTGTATGTTCTTGTAGTTGTTCCATTACCAGCAGTTACTACAACTGCAACATTGCGAGTAGTTCCAGCTGCAACACTGATTGTCTTACTAGAACCTGCAACTCCATCAATAGAAACTGTTGCATGTGATTCTGCGACTGCAGCACTAATAGTAATATCAACAGATGCTCCTAATCCACTACCAATAGTATGTGTTGATGTGGAAATAAGATTAACTTCAGGGTTATTGCTATAATTTGCAGTTAATGTATTTAAGTCAGCATTATTTGAAACATTACGAATAGTGATTGTATATGTTTTAAAAACATTACTATCTTCAGCAGTATCTGTAATAGTCAATGTATTGTCTCCAGGTAATAAGCCTGTAATAGTTTTATCTGTATTTGAAGTTAATGCACTACCATTTGCACCATTTAATGAATAGGAAAGTGTTGCTTTTGGATCGTGAGCAGTTGCATTAAGAACAAGTGAAGAAACTGGTGTTCCATTACTTAAAGTAATAGATGCATTATCACTACCATCAAAAGTTAACATTTGGTTATTGATGTTTGTGCTACTTATGATTGCATCACCTGATTGTCTATATAATGTATAATTATATGTTTGTGAGATACCTTGTTCTGTAGTAACTTGGACACTCATAGTATTTGCACCTATTTGTAAATTACTTGTATTACTAACAACTACGCCTGATTTACTTGAATTAGGTGTTACTACTACATTAACATTTGTTGTAGTAGAGGTTAGTGTGAATTGGGAAGAAGCAACATTTACGCTTGTTCCATTCAATGTCATAGAAGCTATTCCAGGAGTATTATTTTGAACGTGTAACGTAGCAGTGTAAACCTTTACTGCACCACTTCCTGCAGTAACTGTAACAGTTAAAGTGTTGTTACCTTCAACTAAACCAGTTGCGCCACTAACTACAGCTACTGCTCCAAATGATTGAGCACTAGGTACTGCATCCACACTAACCGAGGTTGTTCCTGCAGGAAAGTTTTTAGTTGACCCTTCTAAAATAAATGCACCATTTACATTGAAAGTACTAAGACTTGTATCACTTGATGGAACACGTACAATAAAAGTGTAGTTTTTAAGAGTTCCGTCTTCTGCAGTAACTTTAACCGTTACGGTGTTATTACCTGTAACTAGTCCAGTATTTCCTGTAACTTGAACAGTCGCTAATGATGATTGTGGAGTTACTTCAACATTAACAGAAGTGGTGCCTCCTGATACATTGTTTGTAGAATCAACTGCAATTACAGAACCATTTAATTTAATGCTGGTTAAGTTGGTATTATTACTTGCAACGTGTGCATAAAAAGTAGTTACTTTGCTATGATCGCCTGATGCATCTTTTACAGTTACAACAAAAATATTATCACCTGTTACTAATGTTACTGGTCCAGTAAAATCGCCAACACCTTCGTGATTAATAACACCGCGTAATGTAATTTTATTAAGACTATTGTTATTTTCTAAATTGCAAACCAATTCAGCAGAAGTTGTGTTTACAGGAAAATTTAATGTTTGGTTGTCATAAGTAACTGGTTTACCACCGATTGACAGGGTTGTAAGACCAGTAACGTGACTTTGAGGAGATGCATTACTACTAGATGGTAAAGATACCATAGAGTTAGCTAAAATATTTGATACATAACTTTCATAATTACTTTTATCAACTGCATTGTTAGTAGTTGTAGCATCCGAAAAATCAGGGTGTTGTCTAAAGAAATATTTGAATAAATAATCGCTAACAACTGAAACATTTTGAAATAACATTTGTGTAGTACCGGTTTTTGTGGAAATATTGAAATTTTGTAAAATAAACATGTAATCTTTAATAGTACTTTCATTTGTTTCTATAGCAAATGTCAAAATTGTATCTTCACTTAAAACTTTAGTAGTATCAAAACTATTTGAAAATAATGTAGATGTTGTAATAGGAGTTGTTACTGAGCTACTACCTTGGGTAGTTTTTGAATATCCTGATTTCATATCATTTGATTTATCACTATAAACATTCTTAGGAGCATTAATAACATATAAGCATGATCTTTGTGATGTTACTGCAGCAGGTGTTGGTGCAGTAAAATAATATTCAATCTTAGCGTTGTATACACCTGACAGTGAGTCCGTGCTATTGTTTTTTGGAGCAGTATAAATAGTAATTTTTGGTAATTTAGTTGAAGATAACAAAAAGTTATTCATGAATAGATTTGTAATATCCTTCATTTTCATACCACTATAGGAAGGTAAATACCAATTTATTTTACTATCACTTGATAAATTACTATAAAACCAACCATCTTCTTTGTAAAGATTACTAATAGGTGTAGGAATTGGTTCAGGTGCTGCAGCATCACCCCATACACTAGGAACACAACTTATTACGACTGAATTATAACCACCTCCCATAAGGTCTGACACAGTTACTTTAACGTCATCTACACTATCAACTAAACCATTCATTATAGTAGCAGCATCAGAGCCTTCAATTGCAGCTAACACTTTTGAAAAGTTGTTGAAAGTTGCTAAATTTGTGTCTACGTCTTTTGTGATTAAATTTAAACGGGCTGCTTGCTTGAATACTGCTCTATCAACATATTCTTGTGTAGTTAAATATTTGTTTGTAGACGAGTTGAATAAACCTTGGTCTGCTGTAGAATTTACAGCTGGAACAACTGTAGTTAACAAATCATCCGAAGCAGCGGATTTACCATAATTACTGAAAGCATAATCGGTTTTAATGTAATTCTTAGCAAATACTGATCCATCAGTATTTAATTGGATTTGATTTCCAGAGAAATTTGCGTTACCGCCAACAGTTAAATTTCCTAGCATTGTTGCGTCACCGCTTGATGCTGTAACTTTAAATTTGTCAGTGTTTACAGCTAGATCGCCTGCAACTGCTAATGTACTTGATAAAGTTGTAGCACCAGTTACTCTTAATGTAGAGCCAGCGGTAACAGCTCCTGTGGCTGCTAATGTGCCTGCAAATGTTGAATTACCAGTAACGTCTAATTTACCTGTTAAAGTTGAATCTCCTGTAACAGCTAGTTTTCCGGATGTAGAAACGTCGCCAGAAGCATTAACATTGAATTTATTACTTGCAGCTTGTAAAGTACCAGCGGCAACAACATTACCATTTGCATCAGCAGTTAATTTACCACTGGAAACATATAAAACACCAGTAGTAGCAAGATCACCGCTTGCATTTACTGTTAATTTATTACTAGCAACAGCCAATGTACCAGTTAATGTTGAATTACCTGCAACAGCTAATGTACCAGCTGCAGCAACGTTACCAGCTGAATCTACTGAAACCTTAGCATTAGCAGGCATAGAACCTTGTGCAAATCCCAATGCAACGGCATTGTTTCCAAAAGATGCAGTACCTTTGGCGACAACATCACCAGTTGAAGCTACAGTAAAATTACCTGTTGCAAAACTAGCACTACCATCTGCATTTAAAATGGATTTTTGACTAGTAGCATCACCAATTTGAACTGAATTTTTGAAATAGGATGTTCCATTGTTAGATAATTGAATAGCAGGTGATGCATCAGTTCCTCCAATATTTACAACTCCAGTTGTTTTTAAAGTTCCTGAAACAGCTACATTGCCTGATGAAATGGTGCCTTGTGTGGCCAAATTACCGGAAGCACCGTCAACAACAAATTTACCTGTGGCTAAAGTTGCAGTTCCAGGAGCAGTCAAAGAACCACTAGTAAAAAAGTTACCATTCTTATCAAAACTGTAAATTGCTTGTGTAGCAGCGGCCTCTTTTACAGTCATAGCACCAAAACCATCTACTTTAAAAAGAGTACCAACATTAAGTGCTGCAGCACTAATAGCACCACCAGCTGTAATAGTTCCAGTACCAGTTGTTGAAATGTTACCATAAGTTTGAATTTCACCAGTTGTGCTATCAAGTTTAAATACACTAGCTCCATTTGGGGCAGCATTTACTTTTAATGCACCATTAAGGGTAATAATATTTGTTGCACTTGTACTATCAATTACTAAATTTGGACTAGTTATTTTTAAATTATTAGCACTCATTGTTGCAGACGATGTAATAGCACCTGAACTAATAGAACCTGATGATAAAGCACCAGTAACACTAGCTGAACCAGCAGTTAACGCACCAGTAACACTTGCTGAACCTGCGGATACTGCGGAAGTAACAGTAAGTGAACCTGCTAAAGAATTTACCCCAGTGGAGGTAGATTTAATTGTACCTTTAGAATCAATAGCGCCTAAACTATCAATTTTGAAATTATCAGAATTAAAGTAATCGTATGTTGCGCCTGATGTAATACGATAACCACTACCGTACATCAAATTGGTGGTTATAAACGGAAGGTTTGTTTGAAATCCATTGTTACTATCAGAAACAAGAGTATTTTTTCCTAAATACAGTTTAAGAATGGACGCAGCTATAGTTTTATCTGAAAGGGAAGTGTCCAAAAGAGGGACGGTGGGGTCGGGGGTCGGAGCCATTATACTTAATCAAACGAAATAAATTTTTCTAAAAATTTTAATTGTGATTGCACATAAAAATTTGAAAATTAATTTTTATGTATACCATTAACGTGCCGTAATATAATAAAAGTTATTTTTTATACTAATGTAGTTATATATATTTACTACACCATTACACCATTACACCATTTACACCATTACACCATTACACCATTACACGCTTAAGCCCTCAAACTTGGATTGATACAAATTTCACTAGTTGGAAAAATATCTCCTGACATACAAACATCATTTTCGCTTACTGGCATGCAACTTCGGTAGCCACGTTCCTCGCCAATATAACAATATCCTTTTTTATGTTGACTTGTTTGGACACTACTACTTGCTTCATCTGCTTCATAATCTTGTGTTTGTTGTATATTGGAATTATTCAATGCCTTATTCAGTGTGTTATTTTGCATAATATCGGGTTGAGGTATTGTATTTGAAACTGGCATTCCTCCTACACTGGAAGAAGCTTTGTTTCCTTGTGCAGAAATAGGTGTATTTGTTGATTCGTCTTCATTGACAACCTGCGGACTTGCAGTATTATTTATGTTAAAAAATCCCAAAATTTTTTCAATAATAGGTGTAAATAAATTAGTAATATCTTGTGTTCCTTTTGCTAAATAAATAAAAATATTGAATCCTACAAATGCAAAAACAACGAGAATAATAATCCATGTAGTCATTGGTATAGAAAAGAGAGAACTAAACCAGCCGTTTCCATCTCCATTTGAACTAGTTGATGATAGTGAATTATCAAGTGCACTTGGATTAGCATTGTTATTGTTATTGCTAATTGTTTCATTTATAGTTTCCAAAATTGATTTAGTTGATGAATTATCCATTTATAATAAAAATATATATATTATTTTATCTAAAAGAAAGCAAATACAAAAATTGATTCATGTCTCCCAACATTTCATCGCGAATATTCAATAAATCTGTATTGGACATGATATTCATAGCCTTATTATTTGACAAACCAACTAAATAACTTTTATACGACTTCACTTTTGATATTAGCTCATTTTGATTATGTAAATCATACAAAGATATTTGTTTTTTATTCAATAAATCTATTCTAACACCTGATTTTCCTAAAAGAACTTCAATAAAATGATCCATATGTTCATTGAATTTTTCGTACAATTCATCAGTTGCTTTATGTGTTGCATAACTATGGGTCTTCCAATGATACAACTTAATTAATAAAAGCATTTCAAAAAATACAACACTAATCTCGCGCTGAAATTTTTGCAATATTTGAGTTTGTCTTGTTTCGCCTGTATTTCTGCGAGTTTTATTACCATGTCCGCTTCTTTTTTTTGTCATTTTGGTCATTTTTGTCATTTTGGTCATTTTGAAATAATATCTATATCTATATCTATATATTAGAAATAATATAAATCTACAATCTAGGGACAAATTTCTCTCCAAAAGTGTTCATTGCTTCCAATTTTTCAATTGTTTTTTCTAAATTAGAAGTTTTTACATCTTTGAATAAGTAATCTGTTCCAGGCGATTCTTCATTCTTTTTAATTTGTTTGTAAATAGAGTCTATATTTTTCATAATACTCATAACAATTTCTTTTTGTTGTGTTCTGATGATTTCTTCACTTAAATTCGCATTTTCACATAAAAGTGATACAACAAAATACAATATATACTTCCTTTTGCTATTGCAACCGCTTGTATATTTAAGAGTAAAAAGAGATAACAATGATTTAATTATTTTTTTGATGATGGTTGGACGCTCTTCCGATTTTTTTAGAAATACATCCCATATTAACCAAATAACATCCAATTGATATTTATTTTCTACTTGAGAATGTATATTGATTCTACGTTCACATTTTATTTTTTCTTTTTTATTTTTGCATATATTTTCAAATTCAATCAACCATTCAATCCAATAACAACTTTGAATAACATTTTTGGATTCATCTGATAAGTTATATAGTAATTCATTGACAGCAACAAATAATTCTTTTGGATCGTCTTTCAAAAAATATCCATCAGCAAAATGAATATTAGGTGCTTTAAATCGGTCGGTCATTTGTGTCATATCAAAATCAACTTTTTTAATCTTGACGTCATCAAAACTATGTTTTCTTTTAGCATCACACAAAATACACATGATTTCACAAAAAAGCTTTCTAATTTTTTCATTATTTCGCATTCTTAATTCATTATTAACGTAACCATTGTTGATGATTTGCTTAAAATTATCAATTCTTAGTTCTAAATAAATGGAAATTTTAGGATTCCCTAAATGAATAAATTTACTATAAAAATGCAATATAACGTCCCACAAATCACTATAATGTCCAGAACATATTAATTCAGCGCTCCAATAACATGCAGGTTCTATTTTTGATTTAATTAAACAATTTAGCAATTCTTTTTTAACATCACTTTTTTTAAATTTTGAGAAAGTAATTCCTTTGAAATCTTTTGGTTGTCTAATATCATTAATTTCTGAATCATTCAACATAGAATTATATAATAAAATTTATACAAAAAAAATAACAACAATACATATAGACAAAAAATGAAAAATCCAATGAAATCCATTACAAATTTATATAGTAAATTATCCAATTTTGGTAAAATATTAATATTCATTTCATTGTTGTTGATAATCATTGTTTTCTTCAAATATGTTCAAAATGTTAGTCCATACAATGTTAATAATATGATTAAGAGAGAAGGATTTGAACAACAACAAGAGTTTCTTTTCAAAAAAGGTTCTGATATTTATGATGATTTCTATGCAAATATTTATGATTTCTTAGTATTTAATGAGCTTAAAAATGATTATGAAGTAGGTGCAATATTAAATCAAAATGTACCTAACACCAAATCAGTTGTTTTGGATGTTGGCTGTGGTACAGGACATCATGTTGCAAAAATGTCGCAAAATAATAATCTAGAAGTAATTGGAATTGATATATCGCCTTCTATGATTAAAAAAGCAAAAGAAAATTATCCTAATTTGAATTTCCAGCAAGCAAATGTATTGAATAGAGATTCTTTTAGTAATAATGAATTTACGCATATTTTGGCATTGTATTTCACGATTTACTATATTGAGGATAAAGTTACTTTTTTCAATAATTGTATGGATTGGTTGATGCCTGGTGGATATTTAGTGGTGCATTTAGTAGATAGGTACAAATTTGACCCTATATTACCGCCAGGCAATCCATTATTTATTGTTTCTCCACAAAAATATGCTAAAGAACGCATTACAAAAACAAAGGTAAATTTCAATGAATTCATATACAATGCGGATTTTAAATTGAATGAAACCTCGGATACAGCAATTTTTGACGAAAAATTCAAATTCAATAATGGTAAAGTAAGAAGACAAGAACATATTTTATACATGAATAATTTGAGTGATATTGTAAATATGGCGCAAGATGCTGGTTTTTTATTGCATGCAAAAGTAGATTTGATGAAAGTCGCCTACGAATATCAATATTTATATGTATTTTTGAAACCAGCTTAAAATTATACGATAATTTACATACAATTGTTTTCTTTAGTAAATACAATGGAAAATCAAGAAGAAATAGACGTTTTTATAGAAATTTCTAAAAATTCACACATCAAATATGAATATGACAAAAATGTGAATGCACTACGCTGTGACAGAGTTTTGCATACTCCATTCAAATATTTTTTCAACTATGGGTTTATTCCAAATACATTAAGTGGCGATGGAGACCCCTTGGATGTTGTAGTTTTAATGGAAGACGAATTACTACCAGGATCTTATATTAAATGTAAGATTTTAGGTTGTTTAGAAACGTTTGACGATGACGGGAATGATCCAAAATTAATCGCTTGTCCTATTAGCAAAATAGATCCTAGCTTTAAAAGTATTCATAATATTACAGATATAAAACAGCATACATTGGATAAACTCAAATATTTTTTTATGCATTATAAAGATTTGGAAAATAAAAAAGTCCAGGTTGGTGATTACCTTGATAACGAAAAAGCAATTATTATTTATGAATCCAGTAAAATCCAGTAAAACCCAGTAAAATATAAAAAAAAATTTAGATATAAAAATTTCAGAAAATAATAAATATGTATGAAGTATATTCTTATATATTTATTATAATTATAGCATTTATTATTCTTATTTACAGTTACATACGAATCAAGTACGGATTTTGGGTAATGCAGCCTGTTTTTCATGTATATGATTTTTGGTATATGATCGCACCACCTGGAATCATTCACCATGATTTACCTAGAGAGAATAAGTATACAAATTTTAAAAACATAGATACCACTATTTACAAAGAAGTATCAAATATCAAGATACAACGGTTCATCCATTTTATTAATTCTAATTATTTACAAAATAAAGATAATATATTTTCACCCAAAATTGAAAATGTCGCACCCTATTTCACCGGACATAACGATGTATCGTTTGTCTCTTTTTATACCGAAAAAGAAATTATTACTGACTTAAAAAAAGGAACCATGATGGAAGAGTCGCAAATAATTGGAGTCATGACATCGCGTCCCATTCATGTATTTATCAATAAAGGAGAAAAAGACAGTTATTTTGATGCTTATTATGTAGACTATTTATGCGTAGATAAAAATTATAGAAAAAAAGGGATCGCGCCTCAAATTATACAAACGCATCATTACAATCAAAGTCATCTCAATAAAAAAATTGTTGTAAGTTTGTTCAAGAGAGAAGATCAATTGACTGGAATAGTCCCATTGTGTGTTTACTCAACCTACGGGTTTTCCGTAAAAAAATGGCACAAGCCCCGCGAGCTACATGCGATGTACAAGTTATTAGAAATTAATGAACAAAATTATCATTTTTTATTTGATTTTATGAAAACCAATGTAGACAAGTTTGAAATCGTTATTAACACTGAACACTCAAATATTATTGAACTAATCAAGACCAAGAATATTTTTGTTTTTGTAATTATAGAAGGAAACACGAACAATATTTGTTGCGCTTATTTTTATAGAAAATCTTGCGTATTTTATGAAAAAGGGTTAGAAATTTTATCCTGTTTTGCTTCTATCAATGCAAGTGAAGATCCAAGTACGTTTATTCAAGGATTCAAAATAAGTTTTTGGAAAACAGCCGAAAAAAATTATTTTGGATTTGCTGTTATTGAAAACATTTCTCATAACAACTTGATAGTTGAAAACTTGTGTTTAAAAACACAACCTCTTGTTGTAAGTCCAACAGCATACTTTTTTTATAATTTTGCTTATCATAGTTTTAAACCCGATAAAGTGTTGGTTTTGAAT
>Ga0114959_10000922_pt1 | contig 27122 bp, 27 predicted proteins | sample C_130625_EF_Meta_FD_87317 | JGI IMG/M metagenome (GOLD analysis project Ga0114959, IMG submission 87317) | Freshwater microbial communities from Lake Croche, Canada to study carbon cycling - C_130625_EF_MetaG | ecosystem: Environmental > Aquatic > Freshwater > Lake | place: Lake Croche, Canada... | reverse complement strand
GACCCCAGCCACAACTCCAGCTTCAACCCCAGCCACGACCCCGGCTACAACTCCAGCCACGACCCCGGCTACAACTCCAGCTTCAACCCCTGCAACGACTCCTGCCGCGCCTGCCCCTGTGAGCACACCAACGCCATCTAAAAAAGCTGGAGCTACCGGAACCTTCACCGGTAATTCGGTTCAAACGGTCTACGGTCCTGTTCAGGTACAGATCACCGTCAACAATGGAAAGATCACTAATGCAGTTGCATTGGTCTATCCCAACAGTAGCTTCCGCGATCAACAGATCAACCAACAGGCGATTCCATATTTGATTCAGGAAACGTTGGCTGCACAGTCTGCCAACATTCAAGGTGTGGGCGGAGCTTCCTATACCTCTCAAGGTTGGTACAACTCTTTGGTCTCTGCACTAGCAAAAGCTGGTATGTGAGGATGAGGGTTCAAACCACTGCCGAAATCGATGTCTGGGGAACGATCCTTTTTATCGATGTCGCGTCGACGACCGTTGATCTTGCGGCGTTAAATGATGGGCTTACCGAGGTCACGGAGTACGTCAAAAAGATTGATCAAATTTTTTCAACCTACAAAAGTGAGTCAGAGGTGTCACGCGTTCGTCGAGGTGAACTACATATCAACGATGCTTCACCTGAAATGAAAGAGGTTTGGCAACTCTCTTTGGTTGCAAAAGAGTTAACCGATGGCTCGTTTGACCCATGGTGTGTCAAAGGGGGTTATGACCCGAGTGGATATGTCAAGGGTTGGGCGGCTGATCACTGCATCTCTATTCTTAGAAAGTATGGCGCAGAAAATATCCAGGTCAACGCGGCTGGGGATCTATCGCTCTATGGCGGGTATGGTGGAGAAAATAGTCCCCAACCTTGGTCAATTGGTATTAGGAGTCCAGAAAATAAGTTCCAGGTCCTCAAAGTATTTGAGGTGTTCGATGGCGCTATCGCTACCTCCGGTACCTACGAACTGGGAGCACATATCAAAGATCCACACACCGGATTGATTGCTATTGGCGCTCGAAGCGCAACGGTCATCGGGCCTGATGGCGGACTCTGTGATGCGCTGGCGACTGCGCTAGTCGTAACCGGCAGGGAGGGCGCGGCTCTCTTTTCCAAGCCCGAATTAGCTGATTACAAAGTCTGGGTCATTGATCGCAATGAGGATACGGCGTGGACTATCGGGGACTTCCCCTCCTAATTTCCACATTGCTAATCTCCAATTTTCACATGATTCTCATTCAGCGCTGAGATGGTCGATCTCTTCTAATGTCAGAACTGGAAACTTAACGATTTCGTGGAGTTGCTCTACGGTTCGAGCGCTAGCGATAGGTGTAGCGACGCCAGGTTGGGCGGCAAGCCAGCTAAGGGCGACTGAGGCAATAGAAGTGTGGTGGGCTTTGGCGATCTCTTCTAATTGCGCAACGGTGCTATAGCCTCGCTCGTTCTGATAGTCACTCACTCCACCGGCTCGAACAGATTCCACGGTTCTCCCTGGGCGGTATTTTCCTGTCAAAAATCCACGCGCTAAACCAAAATAAGGTATTCCTGAAAGAGATTCTTCCTTGATAACCGGCGCAACTTCCGTTTCGTATTCTTGGCGAACAAGCAAGTTGTAGTGATTTTGTACGGCCATATATTCTGCAAATCCCTCGGCTCGCGAGATCGCCAGCGCCTCCTGAATTCTGGCTCCAGAGTAGTTCGAAGCTGCGATGTATCGTACTTTGCCGGATGTAACGAGGTCATTAAAGGCATGGAGTGTGTCAATCAACGGTACCGTCAGATCGTCTTCGTGCGCATAGTAAATATCAATGTAATCTGTCTGCAACGCTCGTAAAGAATCATCAACGGCTCGTTCTATGTTTGTGGGTGAGAGTCCGGGACGAGTTGATAGCTTGGCTACTTTGGTCGCGATAACTATCTCTGAGCGATTGCCTCTCTCTTTCATCCAATTTCCGAGGATGGTTTCACTGTCGTGTCCTGAGTTCCCATCTTTCCACTCAGAATAAACATCTGCGGTATCGATGAAATTTCCATTGAATTCGGTATAGGCGTTGAGGACTTCAAGGGATTCCTCTTGATCAGCACTCCAGCCAAAGACATTGCCACCGAGGCATAACGGATGCACTAATAAGTCAGTTTTGCTCAGAGAGATATGATCCATAATCTAACTATATTAGAGTGAGTCCATGACTACCGGTGGATTCACGACAGAGCAGCTTCTGCGTGAAGAAGAGATTCTGGTGCTACCTCATTGTGATCTCAAGGATGCAATAGAGATCGGGGAAATTGCTGTAGGGCTTGCTCGGGTTGAAGGCTTAGGGATTTCGATAGAAGTTAGGCTGGGCGATTGGACGGTATTTCATACCGCCTTACCTGGAGCAAAGTCGGATCAACCTTCCTGGATCGCCCGGAAGGCACGGGTCGTGATTGCAACGGGTCACTCCACCATCTACGAGCGCGTTCGTGCCGAAGAGTTGGGTATTGATTGGTATGCCGAGCACGAGCTGTCGGAGGAAACTCATGCGATCCATGGTGGCGGCTTACCACTGAACGTCTCTGGCCAAGGATTGACGGGAGTGCTCGTCATTAGCGGTTTACCCCAAGTTGAAGATCACTTATTTGGAATACGTGTCATCACCGAATTTCTAGCCCGAGTTGGAGAAAACGAATGAGTGCAGAAGTCTGGGTTGCGGGCGAGGTGCTCATTGATTTAATCCCTACCGTTGCAGGCGTCGATGCAGATCGCCAAGCGATAGTTGGTGGCGGCCCCGCAAATACAGCAAAGGCGTTAGCGCGTTTAGGATTTGAAACCTATTTTATTGATGGTATCTCTACTGATCCATTTGGGCAGATGGCGAAATCAGAACTTTTGGAAGATGGCGTCAACCTTGAATATACCTTGTTATCTGATCGACCGACCTGTACCGCGATGGTTACTCTTGATACATCGGGTGGCGCTAGTTACGACTTTTTGATTGATGGAACCGCTACCTTTGAATTTGATGAATCGTGGTTACCAAACCCCAATAAACCGCCTGCTGTAGTCCATGTAGGAACGTTGGCGACAATTGTTGAACCTGGTGCGACGGCACTTTTTCATTGGGCAAAGCAGATTAAAGCTCCGTTGGTTTTCGACCCCAATGTGCGCAGCTCTGTTATTAATGACCGCGCTCGCTATCACGGAATTGTAGAAACATGGGCTTCAATAGCCTCGGTAATCAAGCTGAGTGATGATGATCTCGCGTGGTTGTATCCCGGCCAAGAAGAAGAGGACGTTGTTCGACATTTTCTCCACAGCAGCGCAGAGTTAGTCATCGTTACCAAAGGTTCGGAGGGTTTAACTGCATACACTGAAACAGATAAAATTAGCGTTCCCGGTGTAAAGGTTAACGTCGTAGATACAGTTGGCGCAGGAGACACGGTTGGCGCAATTGTCGTTGAAGGAATCATTGTTCACGGATTAGATAGTTTGACCGGCGTGACCTTGGAGAAGGTTATGAAGAGAGCTGCCAAGGCTGCAGCTATTACCTGTTCTCGTGCTGGTGCAAATCCTCCAGCGCAATCAGAGCTGAAAGGCTTCTAATGCAACATATTGACGGATCAGAAATTTCGGTATCCATAGATCTAGATCAAGGCGCGCGGATCGCTTCGCTCCAATGGCGAGACCTGCAATTTGCACTTCCTTTTCGCGGAACACCGTTATCGTGGGGTTGGTATGGAATGGCGCCTTGGGCTGGACGCGTTAATGACGGCCTGATCACCGGTGCAGACGGTGTTCAACATACTTTGCCAACAACATGGATGCCGCCACATGCTATTCACGGATATGGCTTCACATCATCGTGGGAAGATATTGGTTCCGGTCGTGCTCGATTAGAGCTGCCAGCACCCTATGAGGGAGCAGTAGTTGAACAGACCATCGAAATTTTGGATGATGCAGTTCGCTGGATTTTGGAATATGAAGCAAACGGATGCGATCTACCGGCTTGGTTGGGTTTTCATCCCTGGTTCCCACGCGAATTATCACGTGGAGGTGAAGCCGAGGTGGAATTTAGCGCGGGTCGAATGATGCAACGTGGTGAGAATGGTTTGCCTACAGGTAAATTCATTACTCCAACGAGTGAGCCATGGGATGACTGTTTTGTGGAAGTACGTGGAGTGCCTTCCGTACTCTGGCCGGGCGCTGCTCGATTGACTGTGGAGTCAGATGCACCATATTGGACTGTTTACACGGAGGATCCCGAAGGAGTCTGCATCGAACCACAATCTGCACCGCCAGACGCAGCGAATCTTGGTCTCGTCGGGGAGCCATATGTAGAGGCGTTATTTACTTTCTCGGAAGAGGTTTAGTCTTACGCCATGCAACAACCATCTGAACACCCGAACGAGTTGCGCCAAAAAGGGCTTCGGTTAACGCCTCAACGTGAATTGGTTTTGCAGGCGGTACGCGAGCTTTCACACGCAACTCCTGAAGAGGTTGCTACAAAAATTCATGAAACTCACCCTGGGATTAATTTATCGACGGTCTATCGCAATTTAGAAACGCTTGAAAACGTGGGATTAGTTCAACATACTCACCTGGGTCACGGTGGGGCGACGTATCATCCAGCGGAAGAACTGACACACCTTCATCTGGTCTGCGGGCTCTGTGGTTCGGTGGGAGATGCACCAATCGAAGCTGCTGCACACTTTGTGCAATCCCTATTAGATGATTACAGCTTTAAAACCGATGTCACACACTTTGCTATCTATGGTACCTGCAGTACGTGTACCGAGCTTTCTCAATAAGTAGAGCGAGAACCACGATGAGCGCAGTCTTTGTTGAGTCTGGACCAGATCAAGGTGCCGTTTGGCATTTCGGTGAGCCCAACCATGAGCAGCGCGCCATAGAGGCAGGAAACGCTTGGGCGGATCTATCTCATCGGGCCGTGATAGCAATCTCTGGTGCAGATAGGTTAACGTGGCTCAACAACATGATGACCCAGGAGCTATCAACGCTAGCGGCTGGCGTATGGACCACAAGTTTATTGTTAGATGCTCAAGGACATATAGAACAACAGTTATTCCTCGTTGATGACGGTTCCACCACATGGATACATACTGAGTCGGCCAAATCACAAGAACTCATCGCCTACCTACAAAAAATGAAATTTATGCTCGATGTCGATGTTCAGGATCTCTGCGAAGAATATGCGGTGTTACGGGCCCCTGGTGTTGCTGATGAGATTGGTGGGCCTTACGCATTGGTACCAATTACAGAGAAATCCGCCATCACCGACGCTTTCGAAGCAGCAGGACATATGCAAGTGGGAACGTGGGCGCTAGAAGCGATGCGAATCGCAGCCGGGAGAGCTCGTATTCTTTTTGAAACTGATCACAAATCGATTCCTAATGAACTCGGGTTTATTAATACAGCGGTTCATATGAATAAGGGCTGTTACCGTGGACAAGAAACTGTTGCAAAAGTTTTTAATCTAGGACATCCTCCTCGTCGATTGGTTATCCTGCATTTGGACGGCACCATGGTTCACATGCCAGAACATGGTGCAAAGGTCACGCTTGACGGAAAAGAGATTGGATATATCGGTAGCATGGCAAGACACCACGTCCTGGGCCCAATCGCATTGGCTGTCATTAAGCGAACTACACCGATAACGGCGACGCTCGATATTGACGGCGTTAGCGCTACACAGGAAGTTATTGTCCCGGCGGGCTAACGAAATAATTAATCCTTTCTTAGGGGAATATACTCAGATAATGACGAAAAAATCCTCTCACCTTCACCTAATAGATCTCGATAATCCTTTTGCTGCGAGAAGTACGTTGGAATATGAACTACCACCCTTTGAACGTATCCGCGACGAGCATTATCTGCCCGCCTTCTATGCCGGCATGCAAGCTCAACTCGATGAGGTTGAAGAGATAATTAATAGTGGTGATCCTAGTTTTGAAAATACGATCGTGGCTTTGGAAAAAAGCGGACAGTTATTGATGAGGGTGGCGACGGTCTTCTTTAACAAATCTTCGAGTGATACATCATCTGTTATCGATACGATCGAAGAAGAGATAGCCCCCAAATTAGCTGCTCATAACGATGCCATCAAATTAAATCCAGAGCTCTTTGACCGAATCCAAGAACTTTACGATGCAGACTTTAAAGAAAGATCAGAAGATGCTTGGCTATTAGAAAAGTATTACCGAGATTTTCTTTATGCAGGTGCAGCTCTACCTGAATCTGATCGAGAAGAATTAAAAACCATCAATGCAGAGTTATCACAACTAGGGACTAAATTTGCTAGGCAGACCTTGGCAGATACCAACGCATCAGCGATTGTTGTAGAGAGTCTGTCCGAACTGGATGGATTAAGTGCGAATGAAATCGCTGCAGCGAAGGCGGCGGCAGAAGCTCGAGATATGCCGGATAAATGGTTGATTAATGCGGTCAATTTTACCGGTAGCCCGCTACTGGCATCGTTGAACAATCGAGAACTACGTGAACGAATTATGAAGGCCTCGCTTGAAAAAGGTAATAACGATAATGAGAACGATAATAAGCCGGTAGTGCTTGCTATGGTGAGGCTACGTGCCCGCCGAGCTCAACTATTTGGAGCGGCTTCTCATGCTGAATATATTATGAGAGAACAGACCGCAAAGAGTCCGGCAAACGTGCATGCCATGATGCAAAAAATCGCGCCTGCGGCAATCAACAACGCAAAAGCCGAAGGCGAGCTATTGCATGAGGCGATTATCGCTGACGGCCAAAGCCATAATCTTGAAAGCTGGGACTGGGCTTACTATTCCGAAAAGGTGCGGCTAGCTACCTACAGCATTGATACCGCAGCCATGGCTCCTTATTTTGAGTTAGAACGTGTTCTTCACGATGGTATCTTCTATGCGGCGACTCGATTATTTGGACTCACCTTCACAGAGCGTCCAGATCTGGTCACCTATCATCCGGAAGCTCGGGCTTTTGAAGTTCTTGACGAGGATGGATCTCGGGTCGGATTGTTTATTGCTGATTTTTATACCCGAGACTCCAAGCGTGGTGGTGCGTGGATGAATAACCTCGTTGACCAAAATTTTTTACTCGGCCAATTGCCCGTCGTCTGCAATAACCTCAATATTCCCAAGCCGCCGGCTGGGGAACCAACATTGATTAGCTTTGATTTCTTGCGAACGTTATTTCACGAGTTCGGACATGCGCTCCACGGCCTGCTCTCGCAGACCAAATATCCACGTGTCTCAGGAACCAATGTTCAAAGAGATTTTGTCGAGTTCCCTTCCCAGGTAAATGAGATGTGGATGTTGTGGCCCGAGGTCTTAGATAACTACGCGTACCACTACGAGAGTGGCGAAAAATTACCGCAAGAGTGGATTGAAAATATTCATAAGGCAGAGACTTTTAATCAAGGTTTCTTAACGAGTAGTTATTTACAAGCGGCGATCCTTGATTTGGCGTGGCATGAAGTAAAAAGCGGCGAGGAAGTAGATGCGATAACGGATGCTATCGCCTTTGAATCGAGCGCTTTGGCTGCTTACGGCTTTAACTACCATCCCGTTCCGACTCGTTACCGCACCACCTATTTTTCACACATTTTTGCTGGAGGATACTCTGCGGGGTACTACGGGTATATCTGGTCAGAGGTGTTAGATGCAGATACCGTTGAGTGGTTCAAGGAAAACGGTGGTCTCAAACGAGAGCTGGGCGATCATTTCCGTAGAGAGCTATTGAGCAGGGGTGGTTCGATAGATTCGAAGGAGATGTACAAAAATTTTCGAGGCGCAGATCCCGACATCGCCCCGTTATTGAGACGTCGAGGACTCCACAACGCTAATTAGTAAACGACGACCTGAACCCCATCGTGCATGATCTCTTCAACAAAAGATGTTGATCCGGCAATGGTGATTCCCGGAATGAGATCTAATTCGGTAATGCCTCGTCTCTGGGCACATTGAGTACAGACTTTTATGGTTCCAGATTCCAAAATTAGATCACGAAGTTCATGTAACGCGGCAGAATGTGGCAACCGAAAATCTTCTAGGACACCTGGAAGTGCGAAGCTAGTAGCTTCACTGGTGAGCCATAAGGAGAGCTCATAGCCAGATGCTAATGCTGTCGCAGCCACCGTGAACGCTTGGGCTGCGCGCTCTGGATCATTGGTGCCACACATCGCTTTAACGACTAATTTCCTCATAATATAATCGTAACCGTTAGGCTTTGGATGTGGTGACGCTGACTTCGATATTGCTTATCGCAGGTTCTGGAGCTTTTGGTATTTTTCTTATCGTCTTTGGATTACGTGGAGCGCTCAAAATATGGCGCAGAAAAGAGTTCCGCTAATGGCATTCACAATTCCAGAAGGCCTGCATGAAGATCTTTACCCGCTCGCCTGGTTGGTCGGAACGTGGCGTGGCAAAGGTCGCGGAGAGTACCCAGGCATCGAGCCATTTGAATATGCACATGAAGTCTCCTTCAACCATGATGGACGTGATTTCCTTAATTACTTTTCTAGAACCTGGTTAATTGATAGTAAAGGTGAGATCACTTCGCCTTTTGAGCTAGAAACTGGTTTCTGGAAGGCGAAACCAAAGAAGGTGCTAGAAGTTGTTTTGGCTTTCAGTACTGGCCGTGGCGAAGGTTGGGTCGGATTGCACGATGGACCAAAGATTCAGATGGCGATGGATCAAGGATACGCATCTCCATCAGGCGCCATTATCGAATCCGGATCCAGACTTTATGGTCTGGTTGAGGGAGAGCTTTTTTATGCTTATGACGTTGGTATGGATGGACACGATTTACAGTCATATATGTGGTCGACACTTGAACGTCAATCCGAGCATAACTGAACGCCTCTTCGGAAATTAGATAGATGACATATCATCGCGGAGAGGTACTTGCAGAAGTTATTCGTTCTGGCCTCGTCGAATCTTTTCATACCGGACACCTATGCATTATTCATGCCGATGGATCCCTGGGATTCAATTCAGGAAATATTGATGCGCCATTTTTTCCATCCTCTGCAGTCAAATCTATTCAAGTAGCAGCGCTGGTGAGAGCTGGTCTCAAGCTTTCGACGGAACAGTTAGCAATGGCCTCTGCTAGTCACTCTGGCTCGGCCGATCACATGAAGACCGTCGAGGGGATTCTCTCGACTGTGGGGTTGAACGTTGAATCATTAAGGAATGTACCTGCGTTGCCACTTGATCCGACGGAGAGAATGACATGGGGTGAGAAAGCGCCTTCAAAATTAGCCCAAAACTGCAGTGGAACTCATGCTGCAATGTTGGCAACGTCTGTGATTAATGGCTGGGAACTCAATGCCTATACCAGTGTGGGGCATCCGGTTCAACGTGCGATTCGAACCGAGCTCGAAAATCTCACAAGCAGTGAGATTCATTCTATTGCAATTAACGGGTGTGGTGATCCAACTTTTGCGATAACGGCTAAAGATTTGGCTGTAGCTATGCACCGTTTGAGAGTTTCTGAGGATGTGGTCTATCAGGAAGTCATTGCCGCAGCGCTTGCATATCCCGATTTGATCGCGGGTCCTGCTCGAGTAACGACTCCAGCCATGAGAAATGTTTCGGGGTTATTCATGAAGGATGGTGTTGAAGGAGTTCAAGTCTTCTCAATAGCTGACGGAAGAGCCTGCGCTTTTAAGCTCAATGATGGCGGATATCGAGCCGGATCAGCGATCATGAGCGCCGTCTTGACATCTTGGGGAATTGATTCAGGCATACCACCGACCTATATGTATGGTGGCGGTCGAGTCGTTGGTGAAGTTCGCTCTACTGTACCCTTTTAAGATGTCGAGTCGAATCGCAACGCTGATGGTTCACACATCACCTTTGGATCAAGCGGGCGTAGGTGATGCCGGCGGAATGAATATTTATGTCGTAGAAAATGCAATTAAAATGGCAGCAGCCGGAGTTGATGTAGATATTTTTACTCGAGCCACCGACCCTGATCTTCCGGCGGTTGTTCAGTTTGCACCGGGTGTCAAAGTCAGACACATTGTGGCGGGGCCGTTCACGGGGCTTTCGAAAGAAGAGTTACCATCTCAAATCGGCGCTCTTACTCATGGCGCTATGGAGATTTTTTCGGGGCTACCGAAAGATTATTACAGCATGATTCATTCTCACTACTGGATCAGTGGGCAACTTGGTTGGATGTTGTCCGAGCAAACTGGAATACCGTTGGTTCACACCATGCACACGATGGCAAAGGTAAAAAATCTCAACTTGGCTGACGGTGACAGTCCTGAACCTGCTACCAGAGCCATCGGCGAAGAACAGATAGTCAAAAATTCTGCCGCGCTGATCGCCAACACCGATGCGGAGGCGGCCAGCTTGGTCTCGCTCTATGGAGCTTGTCCCGACAATGTTTTTGTTGTTCCTCCGGGCGTCGACTTACAACGTTTTTCGGTTGGATCCGGCAAATTAGATGCACGTAGCAAACTCAATATTGCGCCCGATGCCCTAGTGATGACCTTTGTTGGACGAATCCAGCCACATAAAGGACCAGAGGTTCTCGTTCGAGCCGCTGCAGAAATGTTGGCACATTCGCCACATCTCCGTTCAAAATTAGCCTTGATTATTATTGGCGGTGCTTCGGGAAGTGGATCATCGGAGCCGGATAGATTGAAAGAGCTGGCACGCATACTGCAAGTCGATGACATTACACATTTTCTCCCACCCGTTACTCGCGATGAATTACCCGATTGGTATCGCTCGGCAGATCTAGTCTGTGTTCCAAGTTATTCGGAGAGTTTTGGTCTCGTTGCGCTAGAGGCTCAGGCATGTGGAACACCAGTTGTGGCGACGGCTGTTGGTGGTTTGCGCACCGCAATCTCAGATGGAATTTCAGGTTCGCTTGTTGATGGCCATGACCCCAGAGCATGGTCTGCGGTCTTGTTGCGTTTGTTGAGCGATCCTTCCCATCGAGTAAAACTTTCTTTTGGAGCGATTCAACATGCTGCTAATTTTGGATGGGAATCTACCGCGAGGCGTACTTTGCAGGTCTACGACTGGGCGTTGTCAGAACGAGGTGAAAGCTCGATTAAACTGGCGCAATGACTTCGAAACTTATTCTGCTTCGCCACGGAGAATCCGAATGGAACGCTAAAAATCTTTTCACTGGCTGGGTAGATGTTCGACTCTCCGAAAAAGGAGTGGGGGAGGCAAAGCGCGGTGGTCAACTTCTCAAAGAGCGTGACTTATTGCCTAACGTTCTCCATACTTCTCTCTTGCGTAGAGCAATCAATACCTCTGAAATTGCATTGGATCAATGCGATCGTTCCTGGATACCAGTTCGCCGCACTTGGCGCTTAAACGAGCGGCATTACGGTGCATTGCAGGGCAAGGACAAGGCTCAAACCCTCTCGACATATGGTGAAGAGCAATTTATGTTGTGGCGTCGTAGCTTCGATGTTCCACCGCCTGCCATTGAAGCCGATAATGAATTTAGCCAGAGCCACGACATTAGATATGCCGGACTTGGCGAGGACCTTCCTATGACGGAATGTCTAAAAGATGTTGTCACTCGCATGGTTCCGTATTGGACCGATTCCATCGTTCCAGATTTGCGCGAACATGGCATCGTGCTGGTCGCTGCTCATGGCAATTCGATTCGGGCTCTGGTTAAGCATCTGGATGGCATTTCTGATAGCGATATCGCGGCGCTCAACATCCCTACCGGTATTCCCTTACTCTATGAGCTCCAGGAGCTAGATGGCGATTTTGCGCCAGTTAGGAAAGGCGGAGAGTATCTTGATCCTGCCGCCGCCGAAGAATCGATAAAGGCTGTCGCCAATCAGGGCAAGAAGTAGTTACTTTTTAGCTGGATATTCTCCGGTCTCGGTGAAGTAAACGCGGCGACCGACGGAAACTGCGTGGTCCGCGAAGCGTTCGTAATATCGACTCGCAAAGGCCATATCGACTGCAGACTCCACGCTATTTCCCCAGTCATCGCTCAAGAGAATTCCTATGAGCTTGCGCTGAAGAGTATCCATTTCGTCATCATCTCGGTCGATATCAACAGCCCGGTTGAGATCCCTAAACTCAATAACGACGGCCATTTTTTCTACTATTTTTGTAGCGGCCGATCCCATATCTCGAATGACATCCTCGAGTTCTTCCGGAACTGCTTTGTTGGGAAAGCGCATCCGAGCGAGTTTTGCGATGTGGTGAGCTAGGTCGCCCATCCGCTCGAGGTCAGAGCTAATACGAAGGGAACTAACCAGGCTTCGTAGATCTGTCGCCACCGGTTGCTGGCGAGCCATTAAGTTGATTGTGCGCTCGTCCAGTGAATTGGCGACGTGATCGACCATGAGATCGTCGGAAATGACCTTTTCAGCTAGTTTCAGATCCGCGTTGAGTAAAGCAGCCGTGGCAGATTCGATTGCATCTCTGATTAAGCTGGCCATGCGAAGATGATCCGCGTTGATGGCATCTAGCTCTTCGTGAAATAGGTCTCTCATTAGGTTAGGTTACCTCGTCATCAGAGTTGATGCCTTGCTCTATGTGAATAAAGATTTAACATTCAGCAAAGATTTGGAGTCATACTGATTTTTCGCCTATTACCGAGCTGTTAGGGCCCTCAAGGCTCCTACCATTAGCATGTGAGTTGGATGAAGCGAAAAGAACAGGAATGGACAGATACGGCGGGGTCAAAGCCGCTCTCTGATGCCATGATCTCCCTCCTGGCCGGGGTCGATGCCGAGAGCCTCGTTGTGGCTCCGTTGGAGCAACTGGTTCACCAATCTGCTGGAATCGCAAACTTTAATTTGATCAAAGACAACCGTTTGCAGAATGAGTCGCTTCAACATTTGATTCGTGCGGTGCGCCGAAGCGGCATGCAACAAGAAGCGACCTTGGAGCTTCCACGCGGTCCGCTAGGAACAGGCATTCATGATCTATTGGTGAGGGTGATTCCACTTGCGGATTCTGATCTCATCTGTGTTTTGATTTTTGATGATAGTGAAATGCGCCGCCTGGATTCGATCCGTCGTGATTTTGTAGCAAATATTTCGCACGAGCTAAAGACTCCGATCGGTGCTCTATCTATCCTCTCTGAGGCGGTACTCGGGGCCGCGGATGATCCTGAAGCGATCGTGAAATTTGCGACGAGAATGCAACACGAATCCAAACGGCTAAGTGATCTGGTTCAAGAGATTATCAACCTTTCGAGGTTGCAGGACGAAGATCCGTTAAAAAATGCAAAGGTCATTGATTTAAACGAGATCCTGCGCTCTGCAATTACGCAATCAGAACTCAGTGCTGCCGCTCGCGATATCGATGTGATCTATAATCAACAGAGTTCGGCCTATATAAAAGGTGAAGCCGCTCAGGTCACTATGGCACTATCTAATTTGATTGAGAACGCAATTAATTACAGCCCAGAAGGGACTCGTGTGGCTATTGCCTTACGGATTAACGAAGGTGTTGCCGAAGTCTCTGTTACCGACCAGGGGATAGGAATTCCAGAGAAAGATTTGGAGCGGATTTTTGAGCGCTTCTATCGGGTTGACCCTGCTAGATCCCGCGCCACCGGTGGTACCGGACTTGGGTTATCAATTGTTAAACACGTTGCCACTAACCACGGTGGCGATGTTTCTGTATGGAGTATCGAAGGCGCCGGAAGTACTTTCACAATCCGTTTTCCCATCACACCCCAATTAATAGCCGTGGAGGCAGAGTAATGACAAAGATCCTAGTTGTAGAAGATGAAGCATCCTTTTCTGATGCACTGGCATATCTTTTGGGACGCGAAGGTTTTGACGTTTCAGTTGCAGATAATGGACCAAGTGCGATCGAAGAGTTTGATCGACATGGTGCGGATTTAGTTCTGCTTGATCTGATGCTTCCTGGATTGCCTGGAACCGAAGTCTGTCGTCAGATTCGTAGTCGATCCAATGTGCCCGTCATTATGTTGACAGCAAAGGATTCAGAAGTCGACAAGGTTGTTGGTCTAGAGCTTGGCGCGGATGATTACGTTACAAAGCCGTATTCGACTCGCGAACTCGTTGCCCGAATCCGTGCAGTATTGCGTCGGCAGGGGGATGAAGATCTACCTGGGGATGGAACGTTGACAGCGGGACCAGTTCGCATGGATATCGAGAGACACATCGTGACGGTCAACGGTGAGCAACAACCGCTGCCTCTGAAAGAGTTTGAACTACTCGAGTTTTTGATCCGTAATAGCGGTCGAGTTTTGACGAGAACTCAGTTAATTGATCGCGTCTGGGGTAGTGATTACTTTGGTGACACCAAAACATTGGATGTTCATGTGAAAAGATTGCGTGCAAAGATCGAAGTCGATCCAGGCAATCCAGTATTTATCCAGACCGTTCGCGGACTCGGGTACAAGTTCGAGGATTAATTCCCTCTATGGCGTTGATGTTGAAGAGATTGGTTCCGGAGTGGTCGACGCAGCGCCTAGATTGGCATCGCCTACGTGTGCAAAGTAATCGCTCTTCTCTCTTACCATTGCGCTGAGCGTGGTGGGCTCGGCATGAGCAAAGGTAACCACGACCTCCACCCGGTTTCCGGCGGAAACATTGAGTCCCGGTACCGTTCCCGTGGCGTTTGCACTATCGCCCGCGAAAATAACTGGCTGATTCTGCATCAATGGTAACGATGTTGGATCTAGTTGTGCCGGAATGCTGTTTACCGTAATACCTACCAGGGAATCTTCGGTAGCTGCTTCGTTGATAAATGTGCCGACGAGGGCCGCGCTTCCATCCGGTTGAGCAACCAACAAGAGATCGCGAACAGTTATTGAACCATTCGTAGCTTCGGCGCCATCTGTCACTTTTTGAATCATTCGAGTTGGCGCATTAGGTCCACTGGAACCACAGCCGGTCAGAGCCAAAACGCCGACCAGGGCTAGGGATAGACCGGCTTTTTGGCTAACGCTAGTTTTTGGGCCGGGAATAGTGGGAGTAGTTGATCGCAAACCACGAATAGGCATGAGCAGAGAATACATGGGCAAACGGGGGGTTTTGGGCCGATTCCATAGTGATGCAAGTCGCTGGTATGATTACCCTCTACTCTCGAGGAGCTCTATTAATGTCATTTAAAGTCGGCGAAACGGTAGTTTATCCACATCACGGAGCGGCTCTCATCGAAGCTATTGAGACCCGGACCATTAAGGGCGAAGATAGAACCTATCTCGTTCTGAAGGTGGCCCAAGGGGATCTCACCGTTCGAGTTCCAGCAGAAAATATCGATTTGGTCGGTGTCCGAGATGTCGTGGATTCCGCCGGATTAGATCGTGTTTTCAATGTGTTGCGCCAGCCCTATACGGAGGAGCCAACAAACTGGTCTCGTCGCTACAAGGCAAATGTCGAAAAATTGGCTTCTGGCGACGTTATCAAAGTTGCTGAGGTAGTTCGTGACCTCTACCGTCGCGATTTGGATCGCGGCCTATCTGCTGGCGAAAAGCGGATGCTGTCGAAGGCTAAGCAGATTTTGGTCTCTGAGCTTGCTCTTGCTGAGCATACCGACGAAGACAAAGCTGGCGTCATCCTCGATGAGGTTTTAGCTTCCTAAAGCTTTTAATCCTGTGAGTGATTTAGTTGCAGTCATTATTCCTGCTGGTGGTAGCGGCGAACGGTTAGCTGCAAAGCTCCCCAAAGCTCTAGTACAACTCGCAGGACAGACTCTGATTGAGCGCGCTGTCAACAATATGGCGCCGATCGCTCACCAAATAATCGTCGCATATCCTGCTGGCCTCGAAGAAACTTTCAGAGAGTTACTTGGCTCGCATGTTCTTCTGGTCCCTGGTGGAGCTACTCGCACGGCTAGCGTGAAAGCGGCGCTCGCGCACGTGGATGAATCCTGTGATTTCGTTCTGGTGCACGATGCTGCACGGGCGCTAGCATCGACAGAGCTTGCCAAGGCAGTTATTGATTCACTGCGTGACGGCGAGAGAGCGGTAATACCAGGGCTAGCCGTCAAAGATACGATCAAATCCGTAGATAGTGAAGGTTACGTCACCCAGACAGAACCCCGGGCATCGCTACGCATTAGCCAAACACCTCAAGGATTTGTCAGAACTCTTCTGGTAGAAGCCCACAAATCGGCCGAGGATGTAACGGATGATGCCGCCTTAGTTGAAAGAAATAATGTACGGGTGAAAGTGATTCCCGGTGAAGAGCAGGCGCTAAAAATCACTACACCTGCAGACCTTGAGATAGCTCAGCGGATAGTCTTACCTGAGATCAATAGCGAGATAAGAGTGGGTATCGGCACTGATGCACACGCCTTTTCTTCCGATCCGAAACGACCTCTCTTTTTAGCTGGATTGCATTGGCCGGATCAAATGGGAGTCGATGGACATTCAGATGGAGATGTTGCTGCCCATGCCATCTGTGATGCACTTTTTGCTGCAGCCAAGCTTGGGGATCTGGGTTCCAACTTCGGAACTTCTGACCCAAAGTATGCCGGCGCTAGTGGCTCTCAACTACTAGCAGAAACCCATAATCGGGTAACCGCTGCTGGCTACTCTATAAATAACGTGAGCGTTCAAATTGTAGGAAATTCTCCAAAAATTGGAATTCGCCGAAGCGAGGCTATTGATGCGCTCTCTGCTGCTCTCAATGGTGCAGCGGTTTCGGTGTCGGCGACAACAACCGATGGCCTTGGATTTACAGGTGAAGGAAAGGGGTTGTCGGCAATTGCGACAGCGCTCTTGATGAAAACTCCGGATAGAATTCGCTGATGTCGGCGCAGCTCAAGCTTTATAACACTCGAACTCGAACCATTGGAGATTTTGCACCGATTAATCCGGGCAAGGTTGGGATCTATCTCTGTGGTGCAACGGTTCAAGCACCGCCGCACATTGGTCACATCAGAAGTGGCGTGAACTTCGATATCTTACGACGGTGGTTGATAGCTACCGGCCATGAAGTCACGTTTATCAGAAATGTGACTGATATCGATGACAAGATTCTGCATGAAGCTGTCCACGAAGAGATGCCATGGTGGGCCCTCGCCCAGAAATATGAACGTACCTTTACAGAGGCGTATCGCGCGCTTAATGTGATTGCTCCTACCTATGAGCCACGGGCGACTGGGCACATTATGCAGATGATCGAATTGATAGAGATTCTTATTGATAATGGCAGCGCTTATGCGCCTGGTAATGGCGATGTTTATTTGGATGTTCGCAAGTTACCTTCTTATTTGACATTATCGAATCAAAAGTTAGATGACCTTTTAACTAGTTCATCTAGTTCGGATACTGCACATACTGCACATACTGCAGATAGTGCCGATTCGGATAATGCTTACAGTGTGGATTCAGCAAGCGGGAAAAAAGATCCGCGCGATTTCGCCTTATGGAAAGGTGCTAAACCTGGGGATCCTTCCTGGCCTACCCCGTGGGGACCAGGCCGACCAGGCTGGCATATCGAATGTTCTGCCATGGCCCATACTTATTTGGGCGAGAATTTCGATATTCATGGCGGAGGCTTGGATCTGATCTTTCCCCATCATGAGAATGAAATTGCGCAATCAGAATCTGCTGGGTGGGGTTTTGCCAATCTCTGGATGCATAACGCCTGGGTTACAACCGCAGGTGAAAAGATGTCAAAGTCGTTGGGGAACTCGTTGCGAGTTCATGAAATTCTCAAAAAGGTTCGTGGCATAGAACTTCGTTGGTATATCGGTAGCGCTCATTATCGTTCGATGCTCGAATTCTCATTTGAAGCCTTAGAAGAATCTACGATCAATTTTCGTAGAATTGAGGGATTTTTGAATCGTGCTGCAGAGTTACTCGGGGAGCCGCCTGCTGGAGAGATTTCGGAGGAATTTACCAGCGCGATGAACGATGATTTGGCGGTGCCACTAGCTTTGGCGGTCATTTCGGAAACACTCCGATTAGGAAATATCGCACTGGCGGCTAATGATGTAGTCGCTATGAAAAGAAGCGCCTCCCAAATCCGTGGGGCGTTACATATCTTGGGCTGCGATCCCTTTGATTCCGCTTATCAAAGCAGTTCAGGTGGTAATCCAGAGCTCCTCGATGGGCTGATCGCGTTAGCGAGCGAACAGCGAACCGCGGCTCGACTTCGAAAAGATTTTGCAGCAGCAGATGCAATTCGTGAACAGTTATCGGTGTTGGGTGTGACCTTAGAAGACACACCTCAAGGCACCAGATGGAGTACCGGAATGAGTACCAACTAATGAGGATTAACTAATGCGCCCTGGAAAAAAACGTCGTGAAAGCGCCGGGGCTCCATCCCGGGAACAGACACGTCGCCCCGAATCTCGAAGAGAGACAAAACCATCATCTGATGCAGTTGCTGGTCGTAATCCGGTGGTTGAAGCGTTGCGAGCGAAAGTTCCGGCAAAAGAGTTATTGGTAGCTGAACGAGCTGAGATTGATGAACGCATGCAGGAAGCGATGCGCTTGGCTAAAAACCAGAATTTGCTCATCAAAGAGGTAGCTAGAGGAGTTCTCGATGGCCTGACTGGAACAACAATGCATCAGGGTATTGCCCTCGTCATCAAACCGTTCCAGTATGCAAACTTTGAAGAGCTACTTAAAAAAAGCCCCAAACCGGCGCTACTCGTTGGGCTTGATGGTGTCACGGATCCTCACAACCTAGGTGCGATCGTCAGAAGCGCCGCCGCGTTCGGTGCAGACGCTGTTGTTATTCCAGAACGGCGAACCGCCGCGATGACCGGCTCTGCCTGGAAAGCTTCGGCTGGCGCAGCGGCCAGATTGCCAGTCTCCCAAGTCACCAATTTGGTACGGTCCCTTGAAGATGCGAAAAAAGCCGGCTATTTCATCGTTGGCTTAGATGCCGAAGGCGATGAATCGCTTCCCAATTTCTCACTCTCGTTGGAGTCGATCTACCTCATAGTGGGCAGTGAAGGAAAGGGGCTCTCTCGTTTGGTACACGAACGTTGCGATTTGATCCTCTCGATTCCGATGAAATCCGATGTCGAATCCCTCAACGCCAGCGTCGCCACCGCTATTGCACTGCATCAGATTTGGGCCAATCGCCGTTTAGAAACCTCGTAGATGTCTATTGTTCACCTGGAGATTTCGGATGAGGGTATGTACAGCTCTCAAAATGTAGGAAACTAAGCGCGTGAGCCATTTAATTTCAGAGGATCCCCGCCAACGGATCATTGATCGCGAACTTTCATGGTTGGCTTTCAATGAGAGAGTCTTAGAGCTCGCCGAAGATACCCAGGTTCCGTTATTGGAGCGGTGTCGCTTTCTAGCCATTTTTTCCTCGAATCTCGATGACTTTTTTATGATTCGAGTAGCAACCCTCAAACGCAAATTAGAGACCGGTGTTACTAAATCCAACACAGCTGGATATACCCCGACTCAATTGATGGACGCACTCTCCTTGAAAACCCAAGAGTTGCTCATGCGTCAATCAGCGGCCTTTCATGAAGTCATTTTGCCGGAACTCGCATTACATGGAATCGAGCTAGCAAAATGGGACTCACTCGATGCCGATGAGCGGGAGCGAGTCAATGTGGTCTTTCATTCAAAGATTTTCCCCGTTCTCACACCACTAGCGGTGGATCCTTCTCATCCATTCCCCTACATTTCGGGTCTCTCACTTAATCTCGCAGTGGTCGTTAAAAAACCGGGTAGTGACGATGACTTATTTGCTCGTGTCAAAGTACCGTCAAACCTTCCTCGTTTTGTTGAAACCGGGAAAAAAGGAAGCCCACGTTTTGTGGCATTGGAAGAAGTGATCATTGCAAATTTAGCCGAACTATTTCAAGGTATGGAGATTAGAGACCACTACACATTTCGTCTGACTCGAAACGCCGATTTGGAGCTAGAGGAAGAAGAGTCTGAGGACCTGTTGGCGACAATGGAGCAGGAGCTACTACGTCGCAAATTCGGTCCACCGGTTCGCTTGGAAGTCGATAGAGATATTCGATCAGAGTTATTAACGACGTTGATGGGTGAATTAAATGTTAAGGAAGAGGACGTCAGTCGATACAAAGAGCCGTTGGATTTAACTGGCCTACATCAAATTGCAGATGTTGATCTACCCGAACTCAAGTACCCACCATTTAGAAATCAAGTGGCGGAAGATTTGCGGGAAATTGATCCAGGATCAAGTGATGAGTTTTTTGACGCTATCCGCAGACATGAAGTGATACTGCATCACCCTTACGAATCTTTTAATTCCAGCGTTCTGAGATTTTTGGAGTCTGCAGCTTCTGATCCTCATGTATTAGCGATCAAGCAGACGTTATATCGGACCTCAGGTGATTCACCGATCGTGCAGGCGTTGATCGAAGCTGCCGAGTCAGGTAAGCAGGTTTTAGCAGTTATCGAGATCAGAGCTCGCTTTGATGAACTTGCAAACGTGCGTTGGGCACGCAAACTAGAAGATGCTGGTGTTCACGTCGTCTATGGACTCATTGGATTCAAGACACACGCAAAGCTCTCGCTCGTGGTTCGTCAGGAAGATCATGGGATCAGGCGATACGTTCATATGGGAACTGGAAACTACAACCCCAAAACAGCGAGACTCTATGAGGATTTCGGACTCCTTTCAGCAGATCCAACGCTCGGTGAAGATGTCAACAAATTATTTAATCAACTCTCTGGTTTTGCGCCGCAAACCGCTTTCACCCGACTTTTAGTTGCGCCTAGAACGATGAGGTCTGGATTATTGGAGCGGATAGATCGCGAAATTGCTCATCACAAAGCTGGAAAACCTGCTTTTATCCGGATGAAATTAAATTCTATTTTGGATGAAGAATTCATCGAAGCTTTTTATAAGGCGTCGATCGCTGGTGTCAAAGTGGAGCTCATCGTTAGAGGAATCTGCTCTGTCAGGGTTGGTATCCCCGGGCTTTCAGAGAACATCACCGCCAGATCAATCCTGGGCCGCTTTCTTGAGCACTCCAGAGTCTTTCATTTTGCCAACGATGGCAAGGATGAGTTGTATATTGGTAGTGCCGATTTGATGCACCGCAATCTAGATCGTCGAGTCGAGAGCCTGGTTCAAATCACTCAGAGCGACCATAAAAATTTCCTTATTGGCGTACTTGATAGCTATCTTTCGGAGGAAATTATTCGCTGGGAAATGCAGCCAGATGGTAATTGGGAAGAGATTGCCTTTGCATCTGATGGCACTCGACTCAAGGACTTTCACAGCACCACCATTGACTGGTATCGAGCACACGAATGACGCCGACAATTCTTGCCGCTGGTGGCGTGATTTGGCGCAAAGATGATCACGATCAAGTCGAGGTCTTGCTGGTGCACAGACCCAGATACGATGATTGGAGTTTGCCAAAAGGAAAAGCCGAAAGCGGTGAAGCGCTAATCTCTTGTGCATATCGAGAGATCATTGAAGAAACTGGTTTGAACATCAAACTAGGCCCATATATCGGATCTGTTGAATATTATGTTCCGGATGGTTTGAAGCATGTCTCGTATTGGTCGGCAACGGTCTTAGATGAAGATCATCCTTTCCATCCTAACGAAGAAGTCGATGATCTGAGTTGGCAAAGAGTTGATGAGGCTACGGCGAAGGCGACTCGGGATAGCGATAAAGAAATTTTGGAACGATTTCTGACAGTACCGTTTGAAAGCTCGGCTTTGATTATGTTACGTCACGCAAAAGCGCTAGAGCGCTCTGAGTGGCAGGGCGAGGATGAGGATCGCCCATTACAACTCATTGGCCAACAACAAGCGAAGCGGATGCTCTCGTTGTATCAAGTCTTTGGAGTAGAAGAGATCCATACCTCAGATGCCGTGCGTTGCCTGGATACGGTGTCGGTAATGGCTCAAGGATTGAGCATCACGCCTAAAATATCTCGGGATATTAGTGAATATACCTACAAGAAAAATAAGGAGAAGGCGATTGATTACGCCAAAGAAATAATCAAGAAGAATTCACAAATTGTTATCTGTAGTCACAATCCAGTCTTGCCGAGGATGATGGAGAAGCTGACAAAGAAGATTGACTTTGACTACCCAGATAATAAATTACAACCAGGTGAAGCATGGATTTTGCACCACGATAAGAAAGAAGTTTTGCAGATAGATAGATTGGATTCGCCGACTATATAGCTTTTTCCATGTAATCCATATACTTCAGCACTATGCCTTCGCGTAATGCCCATGGACATATTTCCAATTCCCGTAGGTCTAAATTTCTCATCACACTCTCGGTTACATAAGCCCCTGCGACAATTTGTTTGGCGCGATTGGTCGAGACACCTGGCAAGCGAGATCGCTCATCATGAGTCATCTCCGTTAACCGAGTTGCAATCTTTCTGATGCTGTCAAACTTGATTGATTTACCGCTTCCATCAAACCAGTCACCAGATAACCTAGCAAGCGTTCGAAGTGTTTTACTCGTTGCGATCGCTCGATCTGTATCTTGATGCTTCACTAATGTAAATAAAACTGCCTCTAATTGTGATTCGATATGGTCTCTCATGGCGCGAATTCCTTGTTCGCCATATGGATCTCCAGTTAAAAACTTTTGAGTTAATCGAGAGGCGCCTAACGGTAACGATGTGGCTACCTCTGGTGATTCATCAACCCCCACCGCTATCTCCAATGAACCACCGCCAATATCGATAACCAACAATCGTCCGCTCGACCAGCCAAACCAACGCCTGGCCGCCAGAAAGGTGAGTTTTGCTTCTTCTTCACCAGTTAATACCTGTAAATCGATCGAAAACTCTTGGTTGATCTCTGCGATGATCTCTTCCCCATTTGAAGCCTCTCGTAGTGCCGAGGTGGCAAAGGGGAGTAACTCTTCAACTTTCACGGCTTCTGCTTGTTGTACTGCATTACCTACAATGGTGTGTAGAAGTTTGATGCCCTTTTGGTTGATTGCATTTTTCTCATTCAGAAATTCTGTTAACCGTAGTTCTTCTTTGTAGTTAAAGGTTGGATTAGGCCTAGCGCCGGGATGAGTATCGACAACTTGCAGATGGATGGTGTTAGAACCCACATCTAAGACTCCTAATCGCACAGCACCAACCTACCCATTTATCTGCGGGTTGGCTTCAAAGTTTGCTTCGTGTCATAATTGCCCACTCAAAGCGTAGTGTCCGCAGTAGCAGCCCGCCTCCCTAGCTCAGTGGTAGAGCATCCGCCTTGTAAGCGGAAGGTCGTCAGTTCAATCCTGACGGGGGGCTCCACATATGGAGATGTAAGTGCTCGCCCTATTCTCAACATGGCCCCATCCAGCTACTCTCGATAGTGGTACGGAGCAGATGATGAGGAGCAGGCGATGTCAGCACATAAATCAGGTAATTCAATCAGGAACATTCTTGTTGGTGTTGACGGATCTGAGAAATCGATCCGGGCTTTAGAGTGGGCATCAGAGTTGGCTGCGACGCTAGGGGCTCAGATTGATGTGGTTATTGCATGGCAGACCCCATTTCCCGTTATCGAATTAGTTTCCCTCGGCTTCGACCTGGATCTCACAGAATTCAATGAACGACCATATGAAATTGCCGAATTGAGGATCGAAAAAGCTATTAAACATGTCTTCGGCAAAGTCAACCCAGCAGGTGTAACTCGCAGTATTTCGGAAGGGTATCCGGGCTTGGTACTGGTCGAAAAAAGTAGTGAAGCGGATTTACTCGTGCTCGGTAACCGCGGACACAGCCCTGTCGTTGAAACGTTATTGGGATCTGTGAGCCAGCATTGTTTGGCCCATGCACAGTGCCCGGTCGTTATCATCAAATAGCGAAATATTTCGGCAGGTGATGTACAGATATCTGATCTTTGTCGCGATCATCTTTGCCGTAAATCTTTTGCCCGCGTTCTCGCCTCCAACGTGGACGCTCTTGGTCTTTTATAAACTGAATTCAGATATTAATACCGTTGCAATTGTTATTCTGGGAGTTTTTTCAGCATCTTCTGGACGCTATCTGCTGGCGCGAGCGACTGGCCTGTTGCGATACAGATTAAATCCACGGTCGTTAGCGAATCTTGAAAGCGCTCGTCGATTTTTACTAAGGCGCGGCAGAGGTCGGTTTCTCTACTTCCTTTTCTTCATCATCTCCCCATTACCTTCGGCTCAGATTTTTGAGGCTGCAGCGCTAGTAGATGCACCGTTAGTCCCACTAACAATCGCCTTTATTGGCGGGCGCACTATTAGTTATGCGACCACAGTTATCGGGGCATCTACTCTCAAAGAACATGCCATGGGCGCGATCGTGCTTAACTCCCTGAAATCACCTTGGGGGATAGCGTTGCAATTAATCTGCCTGTTGGCGATCTATCTTTTGATGAAAATCGACTGGGCTCACCACCTGCCACGGCCAGATTAGTTTTTTGAGCCTGATCTTATAGGCTTGGATTATGACAACTTTTAGATCGCCGATATTTGAACTCTCCGACGAATTTATCATCCAGTCAGCACGCTTTAGCCCGATGGGGGCGACGGCATTGGGGATTCAGGGGAGTGATCACCTGTTAGACGATTTTTCGATCGAACACGCAGCGCTCGTTGCCGATTATGCCCGCGATGTGGTGAGGCGTGCTGAGAAGTTGACGCCTATTGACGAGATTGATCGAATCGCTAAAGACGTTTTGATCGATCGGCTTTCGAGCTCAATTCTGCTCTTTGATTCAGATGAGGCGCTCTTCCGTTTCAATCCATTTGGTAACCCGATTACCAGTATTCGTTCAATTTTTACGCTCATGCCTTCTGATTCTCCGGCAGCTATTGCCAATATCACCGCTCGGTTGAACGCGATTGAAGGCGCCTTTGAATCCTGGAAATCAACGTTAGATGCGATGCACCAAAAAGGTAAGACTGCTGCCCGTCGACAGGCCTTGGTTTTGGCAGGTCAAGCAGAGGTCCATGGCAATGGTGGCTATGCGGATATGGCACGAGAATTCGATCCGACCGACACCTACCCAGAGCTCCATGAGGCTGCTGCGAAGGCGCAGATCGCTGCGCTCGCGATGGCAGCGTGGTTGCGTGAAGTTCATGCTCCTCGATCAGTAGAAGCCGACGGCGTTGGTGCGTTGGCGTATGCACCATGGGCCAAACATTTCACTGGTTCGGATCTGGACCTACGAGCTACCTACGAATGGGGCGTGCAGGATTTACAACAGATCAATGATCGTATGTACCTCGCGGCCGAAAAACTAGGACTCAAAGGGAAATCATTAAAGGAAGTCGCAGATTACTGCGAAGAGGCCGAGCTGCATCGCATCGATGGTGCAGACAATTTGGTGAAAAAGCTCTTGGAATTTACCGAAGAGGCGGTCGCCAAGCTTGATGGTCTCTACTTTGATATCGACCCCCGAATCAAGTTTTGCGATGCAAAAATTGCTCCAGAAGGTTCGGCGGCAGCTCCCTACTACATGCCACCGAGTGAAGATCTATCGAGGCCGGGTACGACCTGGTATCCAACCCTGGGTCATGATCGATTTAATTTCTGGCACATCGCCTCAACGTGGTATCACGAAGCAGTTCCTGGACACCATTTGCAATGTGCAACCGCGACAATCGAAGCGGATCGCTTGAGTCGCTTCCAGCGCACGGAAGCCTGGATTAGTGGATATGGTGAGGGTTGGGCTCTCTACGCCGAGCGCTTCATGGACGAACTTGGAGCATTTGACGATCCAGCGATCGAGCTCGGATACCTATCAGGTCAAGCGTTGCGTGCCGCTCGTATCGTCATCGATATTGGCATGCACCTAGGTTACGAAGATTTTGAAGGAAACCCATGGAATGCAACCAGCGGTTATGACTTGTTAGTTAATCGTGCACTACTTGCGCCTGATTTTGCACAGAGTGAAATTGAGCGTTACCTAGGCTGGCCTGGTCAAGCGATTTCCTACAAAGTAGGCGAGCGCAAATGGATGCAAGTCCGTGAAGATGCAAAGGTCCGTTTAGGGGCTGACTTTGATATCAAAGCTTGGCATAACTATGCCTTGCGGATCGGACCAATGGGGCTCGATATGTTCGAACGAGAGATGGCCCGCTTCTCCAAAACTGTGGTGTGATGCTCCTATGAAGGTCGTGATTGTTGGGGGCGGAATCATCGGAACGATGCATGCCGTTTTAGCGATAGATGCAGGCTACGACGTTCTGCATGTGGAACGAGATTCCGTTCCTATGTCAGCATCTGTGCGAAACTTTGGATTGATCTGGGTAAGTGGACGCGAAGCCGGCAAAGAGCTTGAGATCGCGCTACGTGCGCGTCAGTTGTGGGAAGAGATAGGCACCAAAGCTGATATCGGATTTCGGGCGTGGAGTTCGTTGACCGTCGCACAAAATGAAGCGGAATATGCAGTAATGAAGGAAGCGGTCGCTATGGATGACGCGCAACTTCGGGGATTTTCACTATTGGATCGCAATCAAGTGATTCTCAAAGAACCAGAACTTCGCGGAAACTATCTAGGCGCATTGCATTGCGCCACTGATGCCGTGGTGGAGCCCGTTCTTCTATTGTCAGGGCTCAGGGCATATTTAATGAAACACCCGAGCTACCAATGGATTCCCAATTTTGAGGTCGTGGATTTCTATCATGATGAAACCGGAAACCATGTCACGGATATTTCGGGTGACAAGATTTCAGGCGATGTGATGGCCATCTGTCCGGGCTCAGCTCACGCTGGATTTATTACAGAATTTATGGAAGATGCTCCACTTCGCAAAGTGCATCTGCAAATGGGGGCGACGGTGCCTCACGCAGAAAAGCTGCGCCATTCGATCGCTGACGGTGATTCGATGCGCTATTACCCCGCTTTCAGAGAGCTCTCGCTGGATACTTTGCCGCCCCAATCCGAAATTGCTGCGCAGTACAAAATGCAATTGCTACTCGTTCCTCGCCTGGACGACTCGCTTACCATTGGTGATACCCACGAATATGTTGAGCCTTTCTCTCATGAAATTCTGGAAGCACCTTATGAACATCTACGTGAAGTGATATCAAATATATTCGGCGCACCAGCGCCAGTAATCGCACGTCGATGGTCTGGGGTTTATTCCCAGAGCACCAATACGGACATTTATTTTAAAAAAGAGATCGCACCGGGTGCCTTTATCGTTACCGGTGGTGGGGGCCGGGGAAACACGATTTCACCCGCAATTGCAGAGGAGACCATGACAGCATGGCAAAAATTAAGCT
>Ga0114959_10000920_pt1 | contig 27148 bp, 15 predicted proteins | sample C_130625_EF_Meta_FD_87317 | JGI IMG/M metagenome (GOLD analysis project Ga0114959, IMG submission 87317) | Freshwater microbial communities from Lake Croche, Canada to study carbon cycling - C_130625_EF_MetaG | ecosystem: Environmental > Aquatic > Freshwater > Lake | place: Lake Croche, Canada... | reverse complement strand
TGGTTCACATGTTTTACGATAACAGCATGTGCGACATTCTGTTGATACCAATCTTGCGGTACTTGATTATTGGTGCGCTTCCAGTGATTAGGAATATCTGCAGACCAAACGCCATACTCTCTTAGTGGTTCACTAAATTCTGTATGAAAATAAACGGTATAATCAGCATGACCAGAACCATTCCCCCAGCCACCACCTGAAGGAGGGCACACCATGTAGCCTTCAATTGTGTGATCATCAATGACTGTGACGGATTGATAAGTTGAGGTACCTGCAATACGTCTTGCTAAATCAATTTGAATTCTTGAGAGCTTATTTTCTGGAAATGTAAAGCGCAGTATACCTGCATGCGCAGCTGCTGTTGCTTCAGCTCGAATGTTAGAGTCTGATAAAGTCACAGCATAATAGCCGGCTTTCGTGATTTCAGTGCTATGACTATAGGCTGACCTGTAGCCTTCATGTGGTTTGTTGGGTGATCCAGAAAATGTCTTTAGGGGGCCTACTGTTGGCATCACTTCAAAATTACCTAAATCTCCGTACCAACCTACGCCACTCATATGGGTGAAGCTAAAGCCCTGAATTGAGGTGTGATGGTAGGAATAACCGGCGCCGTTGTCTCCGCCTGTAATCGTATCTGGGCTTAACTGCACAAGACCAAAGGGTGTAGCCGCACCAGGAAAAGTCTTACCTTCTCCTTGAGCCATATCTGTAGTAGCTCCAACAATCGGATTTATATAATCAACGGCCTGTTGGCTGTAGCCATATGAACCTAAAATGAGAGTCAGAATACCGGTGTAAATTGTGCGGGGTAACATGGGATAAAAAAAAGAGATTTTTAGGAATTGGGGGATACTATCAAGGCTCGCAGTCGTCTAATGCATGTGCTACTTTATTTCTTCATCCGGACTGGTCTTGTTTTACCCCTTAAAGCCTCATTGATATGATTATTTCTCTGTCTTCATCTCTAAAGACGTCAGTTGTCCTTACCCTGTTACTTGGTTTTTATACTTTAGGGCACAGCCAAGCTCAAAATCGCCCCAACGTAATTCTAATTCTTGCGGATGACTTGGGTTATGGAGATTTAAGCTGCTATAATTCTGCCTCCAAGATCCAGACTCCACACTTGGATCATATGGCTACAGAGGGCATGCGCTTTACGGATTCTCATGCTCCTAGCTCACTATGCACTCCTACGCGCTATGGAATTTTGACTGGCCGCTACGCATGGAGATCACGCTTAACGCACGGAGTACTAGGTATATTTGATAAACCTTTAATCGATGCTAATCAGTTTACTCTAGGGCAACTTTTTCAACAGCAGGGCTACGCAACAGCAGCCATTGGGAAATGGCATCTTGGTTTTGATTGGCAAACAGTCGATGGATCTAAGCCAAAGATTGGTTCTAATCGGCTCAGCAATGTAGATTTTACAAAGCCAATTGGTGGACCTGTTACTCGGGGTTTTGATTATTACTTTGGAGTAGATCTTCCTAATTTTCCGCCCTACTGCTTTATTGAAGATCAGCATACTGTAGGTATTCCTTCTGTAGGGGATACTGGCAAAAAAGGAGGATTTAATCGCCCTGGCCCAATGATACCAGGGTGGGAGTTAGTAAAAATATTACCTACCATTACAGATCATGCCATTAAGTATATTGAAGATGCAGGAAAATCTAAGAAACCATTCTTTTTATATTTTACTCTCACATCACCCCATTTTCCAATTGTACCTACGCCAGAATTTATGGGTAAGAGTAAGGCTGGAGCCTATGGTGATTATGTAGAACAAACAGATGCAATGGTTGGGAAAGTGCTTGAAGCACTTAAGGCCAGTGGGCTTGAAGACAATACGCTGGTTATTTTTACTAGTGATAATGGACCTGAAGTAGCTGCTGAAATAGGGATTGGTGCTTACGAAAGAACCCGGGTTTTCGGGCATTACAGTATGGGGCCTCTACGTGGCGTTAAGCGCGATACCTGGGAAGGCGGGCACCGCGTAGCTTTTATTGCACGCTGGCCTAACGTGATTGCAGCTAATTCAACCAGTAATGAATTAGTGAGCCATGTTGATTTAATGGCTACTGTTGCAAGTATCCTAAATGTTAAGCTTCCAGACTCGGCTGGTGTAGATAGCGTTAATATTTTACCTGCTCTAAAGGGAGAAAAACTTACTCAGCCAATTAGGGAGGCTATGGTGCACCATAGCGGCAGTGGAGATTTAGCAATTCGTCAAGGCGACTGGGTCTTTATTGATGCAAAAAGTGGTAATGCAAATGGAGCGCGTGCACAATCTGATTGGTTTAATAAACAGCGTGGCTACGTAGATGATAATTATCCAGGTCAATTATTTAATATAACTGAGGATATTTCTGAGCGTAAAAACTATTACGCAATACACCCCGAGATTGTTAGCCGCCTAAAGTCACTTTTAGAAAAATATAAACGTGATGGTAGAAGTACACCTGGCGTACCTCAGAAAAACGATAACACAAAAAATTCGGGCGATGCATTTGCCTGGGTACCAAACGAAACAACTCCTTAATTTATGCGCAATCGTCTACGACTCATATTTCTTTATAGTGCTAGTGCTTGTATTGCTGTTTCTGCTTTCGCAAAAATAGCAAAGGGTGCCAAAGAATCCTATATTCAGCATGATGAAAAAGCTGTCCTTATTGGCCAAGCTGATGCGCCTGCTGGAAAATGGGTTATGTGGTACAGAAAACCAGCAACCGTTTGGAATGAAGCACTCGCACTAGGTAATGGCCGTTTAGGCGCAATGGTATACGGTGGAATTGCAAATGAAGATATTCAGCTAAATGAAGACACGATTTGGTCAGGCTATAAGCGTGATAATGTAGATAATCCAAATTCCGCAAAAGTGCTGCCTAAGGTGCGTGAATTACTTTTCGCTAATAAAGATACTGAAGCTACTCAGCTTATCAGAGATAACATGATGGGGGTTCCTCAAAATATTCTCTCCTACCAGCCTTTAGGAAATCTATATTTAGACTTTAGTGGAATAACACAGGTAGAAAACTACCGCAGAACCTTAGACCTTAAAACAGGAATCGCTACTGTTACTTATACTGCTAATGGAACTGATTTTAAACGTTCGGTGCTAGTTTCAGCGCCCGATCAAATTATTGCTGTAAATTTAGAGGCAAATCACTCAGGACAGATTCATTTTAAGGCACGTCTTTCGCGCTCAAAAGATGCTAAATTTTTCGTAGATCCAAAAAATCCTAATCGTTATATCTTACGTGGTCAGATCATGGCTCAATATGGTAATGATCCAAAGCCTGTACCTGCTATGCGCTTTGAAGGTGAAATGCAAATTACAGCTATAGGTGGGAAAGTTGCTTCAGATCAAAACGGTTTAGAAGTAAGTGGTGCAGATAATGCGCTAATCGTAATTGCTTCAGCCACCGATTACCGAGGATTTGATCCAGAAGTGCAGTGCAAAGCTGTACTCGATAAGGTGAGTCAAAAGACATGGGATCAAATTGTAGAGCCACACGTAAAAGATTTTGCAAAGTTTTCTAGTCGAATGGATTTAGATTTAGGTAGTGCTGGTAAAGAGGTTGAAGCTATGCCAACCGATGAACGCATTCAGCGTATGCGCTCAAATTTACCTGATCCTGGTATGGTTGCTGAATACTTTATGTTTGGACGCTATTTACTTATGACGAGTTCACGTCCGGGTGGTATGCCAGCAAATCTGCAGGGCCTATGGAATGCTGACATGACTGCAGCATGGAATAGTGATTATCACACTAACATTAATATTCAGATGAATTATTGGCCTACAGAGGTCTGTAATCTTTCGGAGTGTCACATTCCTTTATTTGATTTCATGGATAATTTAGTGCAGTCGGGAACGCGTACTGCAAAAATCGAATACGGCGCACGCGGTTGGGTGGTGCATCACTTATCTGACCCCTTCTCATTTACCTCACCAGCAGATGGTCCTCAGGGTGTTTGGCCTATGGGAGCTGCGTGGCTATGTCAGCATCCTTGGCAGCACTATGAATTTACAGCCGACAAAACTTTCCTAGCTGAGCGTGCTTATCCACTCATGAAAGGGGCGGCCCGTTTTATTATGGATTTTCTTGTTGTTGCTCCTGAAGGCACTGCAATGCCAGGACGTTTAGTGACTAATCCCTCACACTCTCCTGAGAATAGTTTTTATCTACCTAATCACACAAAGTCGCAGTTGACCTACGGCGCTACGATGGATCTACAAATCATTTATGATTTACTTAGCCACTGCATTGAAGCTTCTAAAGTCTTAGGAAAAGACGAAACTTTTAGAGCTGAGTGTGAGAAAACACTTTCTTTATTACCTCCACTTCAGATTAGTCGTAAAGACGGACGTCTACAGGAGTGGATTGAAGATTATGCTGAAAATGACGTGCATCATCGTCATACCTCTCACTTGTTTGCGCTGCATCCTGGTGATGAAATTACACTCAGCGGTACACCAGCTCTTGCAGAAGCAGCGCGTAAGTCTCTTTTAGCTCGTGGTGATAAAGGAGCTACCGAATGGAGCTTGGCGTGGCGTGCAAGTCTTTGGGCCCGCCTAGAGGAATCTGAGCATGCTTATAGCCAAATTGCTCTGTTAACCTCGACTGATATCTTCCCAAATTTGTTTAACCGGTATGATTCTAGGAAAGAAACGCCGTTTCAAATTGATGGAAACTTTGGAGCCACTGAGGGCATAGCTGAAATGCTTATACAAAGTCAGAAAGGGGAGGTGAAGTTACTTCCTGCTTTACCTGCTGCATGGGCAGAGGGCTCTGTGAAAGGTCTACGTGCTCGAGGAGCTTTTACAGTTGATATGACGTGGTCTAAACAAGTGCTGTCAACTGCCACCGTGCATTCAGATCTTGGTGGAAATTTCCGGTTACGCTCTGCACTTGCTTTAAAAGTATACGCTAACGGGAAAGAAGTTTCGGTAACTCGATTAAGTAAGGACTTAATTGAATTTAGTACTGAACCTGGTAACGCTTACACCTTAAAGATGTAAGCGTTAAGGTTATATTCTTACTTAAGAACGATCACTGTATCGTTTGGATCGATCTGAGCTGAAGGAACACTTACAGTAATCTCATCGCCCACTTGGCTTACTGTGAGAGCAGTGTGATTACTTAGGGCATAAGCCTGGGTAAGTACCTGATTTGTCTTTACGGTTATTTTGCCATCTGTTGGCCACTTAAGTACATGCAAATACAGGTGCTCTGCTTTTGCGGTGACTACGCCCCATGATGGAATGTAATCTAAAGGACTGGCTGTTGTACCGTAGATTGAGTCTCCATTTTTATCCATCCATTGGCCTACTTGGCCTAGGATGCGAATTGCGTCAGGTGGAAGTTCACCTTCTGAAGTTGGTCCAACATTGAGTAAGAAGTTTCCGCCTTTACTGCAGATATCGGCCAATTTTTGCACGACCTCTTTAGTTTCTTTCCAGTTGTTATCCGCTTTGTTGTAACCCCAGTGTTTATTTAAAGTCATGCAGACTTCAAAGTCTGCATGGAGTTTACCCCCTGGGATCCGCTGCTCTGGAGTACCGTAATCGGCACTAGCACCAAGACGGTCATTAATTAAAGTCGCAGGCTGTTTTGCATGGATTAATGCAGCCATCTTATCTGCTTCGAGTATTTTCGCTCTATCTTTAATGCGGAATGATCCACCACCATCAAACCAAATGATCCCGATTGGGCCGTAGTTAGTTAATAGTTCTGAGACTTGATCTCTCATGAATTGATCATACTTTTTGACATCTGCATTTGGATTTGGATTTCCGTGGAATCCACCTTGGTCATATGGAGCTGGAATTTCAGGGTGATGCCAGTCAGCAATGGAATAGTAAAAACAGAAGGTAAGGCCTGCTGCGCGTGCTGCTGTAGAAAGTTCCTTCATTGGATCTTTCGCATACGGCGTTTGTTTAACAATCGTATAGTCTGTTGCTTTAGAATCGAACATGCTAAAGCCGTCGTGGTGACGAGAAGTAATTACCATGTACTTCATACCTGCTTTAGCAGCAACGTCAGCCCACTTTGCGCCATCAAACTTAACAGGATTGAAAACCTGCGCGAATTTTTCGTACTGAGCGTTAGGCATCTTAGTTTCTAGCTGAAACCATTCTGCGTAGCCTTTTTTACCATTCCATTCACCAGCTGGCACGGAATATAAGCCCCAGTGAATAAACATACCAAACTTAGCTTCTCTAAACCAAGCCATGCGCTGATTATGTTCAGCACGTTCTTCTGCAGTGAGTGTGTGAAAAGCTGCAAGGGATTTTTTAATGAGTGGATCTAGTGCTTTGGCCCAGAGTTCATAGCCGCTCTCATCTGGATGTAAGTGATCTTTACTTAGGCCTAACCAATTATCTCCCACAGGAGTCATAAGCGGTACGAGATCTAAGTAAGTCACAGATTCATCTTCTGTTTTTTCGTATTCTCTAATAATTGAGTTAGTATCCATCATCTTTTGATTAGCCCGCTTATTAGGCATAATGCTCACTAAGATAATTTTGATACCTTCAAATTTCTCCTGAGTCCTACTGATCACCGTTCTAACTCCCTTAGCGATATCAGCAGGTGTATCCGAGCCGTTATTTGTGCCTATTAAGATAACAGCAACCTTAGGGTGAAGGTTTGAGATATCCATATTATCTAAGCGCCAGATGACATTCTGGGTTCTGTCACCACTAATACCAAAGTTAAGTGCTCCCAATGGGGCGTAGTGCGTGTCCCAGACTTTGCGACCACGGCCTGCCCAGCCCTCGGTAATGGAATCACCGATAAAGATCAGATCGCAGGGTTTACCTTTAATGTCTGCTACACGCTGAGTGCAACCCGCTATAAGCTTAGGTGTTTTGATGTACCTTGCGTCATCGGGTATTGTTGAGGTTGCCGGTGGTGCTGCCTGGATTGCAGGCAATGCGCACAGTAAGGCAATGAGTAGGGTATTTATTAATTTCATGGGGTGAAAATGACTTAGACTTAATATTAAGACGGCTGGTGTTCATGCATTGTTACTGCTAAATATATTCTTTTCTAGCATTAATAATCTGCTCTTCTATGCGTTATCTTTTGGTTTTTAGTCTCTTTTGCCTTCTTTCTTTGGATAATGCAGTGGCTTCACTCGAGGCTACATCTGAAGGTAAGTCACCTGAGCACCCTCAAATTTTATACTGGTTTTTTACTCCCCAGACTATTGCAAGTAAGCGTTACCTTTCAGATCTAGATCAAATAGCGAAGGAGAGTCCTTTCACGCTTATCTTTTTAACCGCCAGGGAAGGTGCTCAGTTTAATGATACTGCAAAAATGCACCCAGTTTTTAAAGAGCTAGTAGCCCATGCGCATAAACTTGGGCTTAAAATTGGATTACAGCTATTCACTGAAACACGTACTCATTTTCCAGATCAAACCCAAGGGCTTGTTGAGCAGCGCCTAGCTACCTTGGACCGAGTAGGGGTGGGATCTATAGAGGCAGAGCCACTTCACTTAAGAGGCGGTAGAGGACAAAGCGTGTACACTTCAGAAGTATTATCTGCCTACCTATTTAAGACTCTAGCTGACGGAGTATATGACCCCAAAACACTTAGATTACTTAAGCCTAGTGAATGTTCTATCCAGGCAAAAAATCCCTATCACATTAAAGTTAAGGTCTCTTTAGGAGAGCAGTACGCAGGTTACTCTTTGTATGTTTCAACCGTGCATTATTTGCCGTTTGGTGATGTTTTTTCACCTTTTTTTGAACGTGGTTTTAGTCAATTTTTTTCTGCGTATAAAGATATTCCCTTTGATGGGACAGCTTTAGATGAATTCGGAACGATTCGCATTAATCCTTTATTAATTCGCTATCTACCATCCTGGCATGGCAGGTGGTATTCCTTAGCCTTTGCAAAATACTATGAAGCAAATACGCACATAGCGCTTAAAGATGCATTATTTCAGATGAGCTACAGTCCCCTAGGTAATGACTCATCTAGGATTAAGGCTATTACCTCCTATTTTGATTTATGGAGACAGGGTGTTTTGAAAGTTGAGAGATCTTTTTATACGCAATCTAAAGCAGTTTTTGGAGCGCAGTGTTTTGCTGGAGTCCATGACACTTTTCACAACCGCTTAAATAATGATGAATACTGGGCTAACGGTTTAAACTGGTGGGCAATTCCAAGAGAGTACGGTCAAACCGATGAAGATACGCCTCTACCCACACGCTTTGGAATAGCACTTGGGCATCCTAATAAAATTCCGTATAATATGTTTTATGATTCCAGTGTTCATGCCCTGCAGCATGAAGCGCTTCTAGATGCATCATTTAATAGTCGTGTTCACTATCACGCGTATAACGATGACAATAACCGTTGGGGAGCTGATTTAAGAAACCCAAAGATCTTAAGTCAGATTTCGTTAGTCGAAAATAAGGTGCGGCTTTTAAATCAGTTTGATGGACCAGAGCCTGATATGCATGTGCTCGTTATCTTTGGCTTTCCTGCACTCACAACGTGGTATCCTAAAGCGAGTGCACGCAATGCCTATGATTTGAATGGAGACTTACATATTGAGGAAAAAGCAGTGCAGCTTTGGAACAAAGGCTATTTATGTGCACTAATCCCGAGCGATAAAGTGGATGAAGGAGCAGTTACAATTAATGGGCCTAAGGATATCGTTTATGGAGGACATCACTTCAGTCAGGTCGTTTATTTGTATCCTCAGTATGCAAAGCAAAAAAATCTTTTATTTTTAGAAGCCTTAGGAAAAGCCAAAGCTAATGTAATTATTGAAGGAGAGGCTACGCGTGATTTTAACGGAGCAGATATTACAGAGCGCTTTAATCAGATAAGAAAGCAAGCCGCTCCCATGACATTAGAAACTGCCTCACTTGAACAATTAGGTGTTTTCAAAAATGACATTGAAGGGGGCTGTAGACTTGTTGACGGCTCTGTATTAATTGTGAACGAGAAAGCAGTGCTGGGTAATCAAGAGGTCGTGCTTCACTGCGCAATAAGTGGTAAAACCTACTTTGTAACCTGTACTGGGCTTCTTGCTATAAAGGTAAATAATCAGGGGCAAATTGAAAAACTTGCAGCTAGTGGCTTAAGACGTGTTACGATGGAAGGTGGGCTAATCTGGGACACTAACACTAGCGAGGATTGTGTACTTAAGCGTGTAGGAGATTCTTTAAAGCGCATTACTTTCGATAAGCTTAATTAAATTTGTCCTTTCATGTTTTGAGTGTTAGATTTTTTAAATACCCCGTTCTCCTTTACCTCCTAAATTTGAGTTATGATTTATACTTTTAAATCTGCGCGTATAATCGCATCGCTAGCAGTCTTCTCGTCTGTCGTTTCCCTGCATTTAGTGCATGCAACTACACTGGGAGCTCCAACGGGGCTTATGACAGAACTACTGGCTCAGCCTGAACTTACAGTGATTGCTTCTGAGTCACCTCATTTAAGCTGGATAGTAAATGACTTAAGTCGTGGTGCAGCACAGACAGCCTATCAAGTGCAGGTACAAAAGCTTGATCATGGAACTGTTCAAGACGTTGTCTTTGATTCAGGTAAAGTTGTTTCATCCTCTTCAAGTTCGAATGCACTTAGCGGGCTACATTTAGTTTCTGATGCACAGTATCAGTGGCGTGTACGTACATGGAATAATGCAGGCGAGGTGAGTGATTATTCTACTGCTCAATCATTTAAGACAGGTAAATTATTAGCTAATGCTGAAGAGCCTGATGTATCACCTTTAAATAAAGATTTTTCAAATCGCTACCCGCTTCAGATCGACCGAATTAAACCAGTTTCTATTATAACTAAAGGTAATGGCTCGTACTTTATAGATTTTGGGCGTGCTGCATTTGGCACCATTTTACTTAAAGTTAAAGTTGATCATACTGATCAAATCGCAATTAGGATAGGTGAAGTTCTTTTACCTAATAAAATACAAATTAATCAAAAGCCGGGTAAAGCTAGGCGTTTTGCTGCTTTGAAATTAGAGGTTTCATCAGGTGATAAAGAGTATCTGCTAAAGTTGCCTAATGATCCTTATAATACACGCGACGCAGCAGTGCATGTTCAGCCTGGGGTACACCAAGTGTTCCCATTTAGGTACTGTGAAATAGATAACTATCCTGGAATTTTAACTGCGGATGACATCACTCAAAGTGTGGTGCATTATCATTTCAATGATCAGGCTGCTTCGTTTCAGTCAAGTGATCAGGTCTTAAATGCAGTGTGGGAGTTATGCCACTATAGCATGAAAGCAACCAGCTACTTGGGCTGCTATATTGATGGAGACCGTGAACGTACCGCTTACGAGGCAGATGCTTATATTAATCAACTAGGCCATTATAGTGTAGATAGAGAATATACCTTAGACAGGCATTCCTATCAGTTTCTACTTCAACACCCTACATGGCCTGTAGAATGGCAGCAGCACATGGTCTTTATGGCATGGGCTGATTATCTCTACACAGGTGACATAGCACCGCTTAAAGAAAACTATGAGGCCTTAAGTGCAAAAACGCTTCAAGGGCTTGCACGCAGTGATGGATTAATATCTGCCAGTCCAAAGTATCAAACCCCAGAATTTAAAAAATCCATTTCCTTTTATGCTCCTTTAAGAATCGTGCTTGATTGGCCCTATCCTGAAAGAGATGGGCATCAAGTCACTGAAATCGATTCTGTGGCGAATGCGTTCTATTACCGTAGTTTAGTACTAATGGCTCAGATTGCGGATGTCTTAGGTAAAACAGAAGACAGTGCTTTGTGGAGAAATAAAGCTGTGCACGTAAGTAAGATCTATGAGCAGGTTTTCTATAATCCTAAAACCGGATTATACCGTGACGGGGAGGGAGTAGGTCACTCCTCTATGCATGCAACTATGTTTGCTTTAGCCTTTGGTCTTGTTCCAGAAGACAGGCGTCAAAGACTGAGTACTTTCGTTGCTTCAAAAGGCATGGCCTGCAGTGTTTATGCTTCGCAGTATTTAATCGAATCACTATTTGAAAATCATAAAGACACTGAAGCTCTAGCTTTATTAACAAGTACATCAAAACGCAGTTGGTATAATATGATTCGAGTGGGCAGCACAATCTCCATGGAAGCATGGGATGATTCCTTTAAGCCAAATGAAGATTGGAATCATGCTTGGGGCGCAGCTCCTGCAAATTTAGTACCTCGCTACGTCCTAGGAATTAGACCTCTTAAATCAGCCTTCAGTGAATTTACACTTGATCCACGTCTTGGGTCTTTAAGCCATCTTGAAATGGTGCTTCCAACAATCAAAGGATCAATCTCAGCACGTGTTTCCCAGACAGCTAAGAGGTGGAATTTATCAGTTAATATTCCTGCTAATACATGTGCTCATGTTTATATTCCCTGTACTGAAGTTGGGCTAATCTCTGAATCTAATCACCCCTTAAGCCTAAGTACTGAGATTGAAGATGCAGGCGTAGAGCAAGGTAAACGTGTTCTCCTAGTTAAATCTGGTCAGTACTCGTTTAGTTGTCCCAGATAGATCCAGTAGGGCGCAAAAAAAAGCAGCTAAGTCATAATGACCTAGCTGCTTTCATCTAAAGCTTAGTATCTTTACTGATGGTGATCTAGATGCACCGCTTTGTATCCACCCTTAGACTTGAAGTATAAGAATAGACCAATGAAGCATATCAGTGCGAAGCCTGGGAACATTGCAATACGAGCAAGTGCTCCAAATTGGCCTGCAAGGTTTGCTGCTCCTAACGATGACGTGCCTGCTGCGTCTGTAACTGTTGCAGCCTTCACTGGATCAATAGCTTGATAAGAACCTAGCAGGTACTGCTTTTCAACCGTGACAGATTGATAGACAGCTGGGTTCTGTGCTTTGAGTGTGTCTGTTGACGTTGATTCTTGGAGAAATCCAATAAAGGGTGCTCCAATAATACCCACGGCAAGCATACCAATACCACCCATTGCATTGAGTGTAAGTGCTCCGCCTTTAGGGCACTGCTCTGAGGTAAGACCTAACATGGTAGGCCAGAAGAAACTCTTTCCACAGGCATATAAAGTAGCTGCTGCGAAGATGACAATCATACCAGAAGAGCTAGTCTTAGAGAGTGCAGTTAAACCAACAACAGCAAGGGTAGAGCCACCGACTAAAACACCAAGCGGTGAGAGTTTGTGAACAATAGGACCAGCTAAAAATCTTAAGACAACCATGACAGCTGAAGTGTAAACAAGTACCCAAGCTGCATTATGTCCTGCTGCTTTCATAGGTGTTTCCATCAGTGAACTAATCCAGCCATCGGTGCCTAGTTCAGTGATTGCTAGTGGAACCATAATGACGATTAAAATCATTAAGAAGCCACGGCCAAATGATTTTGTGATTACAGCAAATGCTAGCACAACAATGCCTGTTAAGATCCAGACCAGCGTTTGAGACCAGCCGAAGACTTGACCGACTTGTGCAAACACTAAACCGAAACCAACGAATGCACCGAATGCGCCTAATTCTTTAAGCATAGCTGCATAACTGACACCTGCTTGTTCGCGTTCGCTCTTTGGAAAAACTAAACCCACTAAGATTGCGAAGAAGGTAATAGCAGGGATAAGAATTAGTCCTAGATTAATTCTCCAGTCGCTATTGTTTGCCAGTGCAATGGTGCATAAACCACCAGCCACTAAGCCTGCTGGCCAACCTGCATGGAGACGGTTAAGCCATTTGATTTTTTCTTTGCTAAAGAGTGTTGCTACAATCGGATTGGCGTACGATTCAACCGTACCATTACCGAGACCTAAAATAATACTTCCCCAGTAAAGCAGTTGATAACCCTTCTTTTGAGCAATGAGCAGTTCAGCTCCTGAAAGACCGTGGATTGTTCCATAGGCCGAGAAAGCCATGATCGTGTACGTTAAGTAACATACGAAAGAGAAGATCATCGCTGTTTTATAACCGATACGGTCGATAAACAGACTGAAGATAATGATACTGACGCCAAAGGGCCAGATACCTGCACCGATTAATTCACCGGCTGTTACTTTATCTAGACCGAAGTCTGTAACGAATTGTCCCCCACAGAGGATGATGCGGCTTACAAAGGCGTAAGCGGTTGTGATGATGGCTATGAAACAGCCCCAGAACAGGATTTTATCTTGGCGATTATTCATTGATTTAAGGGTTAATTCTAAATCTATCTAACACTGAATGGATATGCTAACAAAAGGGGTATGCGTGTAGAACAAGGTTAAATCTAAAAAACGGCTTTAGGCGGGCCGAGGTAACTTCAGAAGGGGGTTAAAGTTAGTATATTACTAGGTAGCAATTTGAAATCAGTCAAGGACGTCAAATAGAGGTCAAATTTATACATACAGATTGCCGAACTAAGGTTGAGTGGTAAGCTTAAGATCCTGTGGAATCCCCTTCCTCTCGCCTTACTTCTCCCCCTAGTCAGACGCTTTTAAGCGGCTTTATTATTATAGCAGCTTTACTTGCAACTTACTGCACGAGTTTTCATGGACCCTTTATTTTTGATGATAACTCATCAATTATCGATAATGAGTCCCTTAGGCATTTTAGTCAGATCTTTTCCTTGCATCATGGAACTGGCTTTACTGTTTCAGGCAGGCCAATTGTAAATGCAAGTTTAGCACTTAATTATGCTTTAGGAGGCTATGAGGTGTTTGGCTTCCACGTACTTAATTTTATTATTCATGGAGCTGCCGCACTCAGTTTATTTGGTTTATTAAGACGAAGTCTAGGACGGGTAATGAAAGAGGCGCTTAGTGATAGAGACCTAAATGGATTAAGTCTTTTGATTACGCTACTCTGGGCAGTGCATCCGCTGCAGACAGAGTCAGTAACCTATGTGGTTCAGCGAGCGGAGTCTTTGATGGGGTTTTTCTATTTGTTTAGTCTTTATGCGTTTGTTCGCTCAATAGATGGGCAAAGCAAGTCTACTGGTCTGATCTGGATTGTTCTTTCAGTACTCGCTGTTTTTTTGGGAATGGGTTCCAAAGAGGTGATGGTCTCTGCCCCATTTATAATTTTACTCTATGATAGGACATTAATCGCAGGCACCTTCACTCAGGCTCTTAAAACGCGCAAAGTGTACTACAGTTTTTTACTGGTAAGTTTATTTATACTGGGGCTAATCGCTATAAATACAGGCACACGTAATGATACGGCTGGATTTGGACTTCAAGTCAGTGTGCTTCAGTACTGGCAAACACAGTTTCAAGCCATTACTCATTATCTTTTTTTAAGTGTATGGCCAAAAGATCTTATCTTTGACTACGGCGTTGTCTGGACGCACGGCTTATCGGAGTACTGGTTTCATGCACTTATTGTAGTGGCCCTTTTAAGTTTTACTATTTGGGCAATCATTCAGAAGAAAGCATATGCTCTTTTAGGAGCTCTCTTTTTTGGCGTTTTAGCACCGACTTCAATTGTTCCTGGGGTAAGACAAACGATGGCAGAGCACCGCATGTACTTACCACTCGCTGCTGTAATAATAGGATTAGTCTTAGTAGGCTACGTTCAGTTGAAGAAAAATAATTTACTCAAACTAGGTCTTATAATCTGCGTTTGTATTACAGCTGGGTTGGCTTCAATGACTTTGAGCAGAAATGCTGTGTACCAAAATGCACTGATTTTATATCGAGATACAGCAGTAAAGCGTCCCGAAAACGCTTTCGCCCATTATAATTTAGCGAATCAAATTGTACTTAAGGGAAAAACCAAAGCGGAGAATATAACACAAGCTGAGTTAACTGAAGCCTCCCGTGAATATGCTGCCTGTATTAAGTATGCGCCCAATTACGCAGATGCTTATTTTAATTGGGGCAATACACTTCATCTGCTTGGCAAGACACGCGATGCGATTGAAAAGTATGACCGCGCTACAGCCTATAATCCTAAGCATGCAGAGGCGGAAGCTGCCCTTGCTGTCGAACTTGGTAATATTTCTGGTGCAGAAAAATTAGCACTCACACACTTAGAAAAATCAGTTGCACTGAATGCAGAGAATTATACGGCACAGGATAATTTAGGTATATCTCTTACGCAAATTCCCTCACGTGTAGTAGAAGCAGAAGCTCATTTTTTAAAGGCAATCTCACTTAAGCCTAAGGATGCTAAAGCGCATAACGATTTAGGTCTTTTATTATCTAGTAATGATTCCAGAAAGGCTGAGGCAATTGGCCAATATCTTGAAGCAATTAATTGTGATCCATCGTTTGTTGAAGCGCATGTAAATCTGGCGTTCTTGCTTTCTGGATTCCCTGATAAACTGCAATCAGCAGTCGCTGAGTATGAAGTGGCACTTAAATTAGACCCAAGCCAGGCAATGGCGCACAATAATGTAGCAAACCTGTTAGCTTCGATGCCTGAGGGCCAAGCTAAGGCAATAGGGCACTTTGAAACCGCTTTAAGACTTAAACCCGACTACGCTGAAGCACATAATAATTTGGCAAATGTACTCAATAAAATACCAGACCGTGTAGATGAAGCCATAAAGCACTACAGGGCGGCCATTTTTGCTCAGCCTGATTACGTTGAAGCGCATTATAATTTAGCAGCCACACTGGGTAATCAGGGCCGTCTTAATGAAGCTGCAGAACAGTTTAAATTAGCTCTTAAGTATAATCCACATTTTCAACCCGCAGTTGAGGCTCTTCAGATGCTTCAAGCTCAAGGCCGATAGATTTGACACTTTTGTACCAGATTGTTGCCATAGGTTACCCAAATGAATTTTAACATACGTCAGCTCCTCATTGGTGTACTTGCGAGCTTACTCATGGGTTTGGCAGGATGTGTAAGTGTGTCATCGTTTAGTCCGGGTACTGCCTTAAAACGCAGTGGTGATGAAATTGTAGTAGCAGGACAAATGTTTCATACGGGCACTCCAGTGATTACTTGGATGGATCCAGATGGATTTGATGCTTACCGTGTAGAGCGCCGTTTTTCGCCTTTAGCTGAAAGTAGCTGGGAGAAAACTCAGCAAAAAACAAAAGAAATCACTACCCCTAATCGCTACAGTATTCGAAGTGCAGTTTTGACACCCAAGCAGGTCGAGCAATTTAGGGGAGGAAGCTGGGACTTAGCTACACTTCAGCGCGTGGTGGATCAATTTGTAATTCACTATGATGAATGTGGTATTAGTAAGGTTTGCTTTGATGTACTGCATGACCACCGAGGCTTAAGTGTTCACTTCATGCTCGATATAGATGGAACGATTTACCAAACCCTGGATTTAAAAGAAAGAGCAAGGCATGCAACGACTTCTAATGATAGATCTATCGGAATTGAAATAGCTAACATGGGTGCTTACGCCCCTGAGGGTAAGTCTGCACTTACGGACTGGTACGCAAAAGATGCATCAGGTAAGACTTATATTAAAGTCCCTCAGTCAATTGAAACTAAGTGGATTCATACACCAGAATTTACTGGTTATCCTGTAAGATCTGAACCTGTTGTTGGAATGATTCAGGGGCATTTACTTAAACAGTATGATTATACACCTCAGCAGTACCAGGCACTCATTCGTTTAACTGCAACTTTGTGTAAAATATTTCCAAATCTTACCTGTGATTACCCGCATGATTCCCAGGGTAATTTGATTGATCATAAGTTAGCCGACTCCGAACTTAAGAATTACCACGGCATTATGGGACATTACCATGTGCAGACTAATAAGATAGATCCAGGTCCTGCCTTCAATTGGCCAACCTTTATATCAGCTGTTAGACAAGAAATGACTCACTGAAGTCTGGCTCGCTATTGAGCATAAAGTTGAGTTCATTATTAGCTGCTTTTAAAAATCTTAAATTTTATCTCATGCTCAAATTATTATCCCTCCTTGCTTTGATAGGTTTAACCAGTGCTGTCAGTTTTGCTGATACAGAAGCACCTAGTACTACGGTGTATGAACTTAGGGTCTATACAACAACACCCGGTAATTTGCCTAAGCTACTTGCTCGCTTTCGTGATCACACGATGGCGATATTTGAAAAACACGGTATAGTTAATGTTGGTTACTGGGTTCCTCAAGATGCAGATAAGGGTGCTGACAATACGCTCGTTTATTTAATTAAACACAAAAGCCGTGACGCTGCGACTGCATCATGGAAAGCATTTCAAGCTGATCCAGAATGGAAGACAGTGCGTGAAGCCAGCGAAGCACAGGGTAAGATTGTAAGTCATGTCGAGAGCACCTTTATTGCACAGACTGATTATTCTAAAGATTTTCCAATCGGGCAAAATTCACCAGCACGTATCTTTGAATTAAGAACCTACACAACTCCTGAAGGTCTTTTAACTAACTTAGATGCACGCTTTCGTGGTGGTGAAACAGATCTGTTTGTAAAAGAGGGAATGACCAAAATCTTTTTCTCGCATCCTACCGATCTAAATAAGGGCTCAAGTCATATTTTAATTTACATGCTTGCTCATGCAAGTCGTGAAGCAGCTAAAGCTTCCTGGACAAAGTTCAGGGAAGATCCTCAGTGGATCAAAATGAAAGCTGATTCTGAAGTTGGTCACGGTCCGCTCACACTTAAGACAGTTCCTTTATTCTTAGTGCCAACGGACTTTTCACCAACAAAGTAAGGCCTAAGCCTTACTCATTAGGCTGACTTGGAGTGATAGCACTCTCTGAGAAAGAAACAGACTCTACTTTACCGCGTGTTGTAAAACTCACGCGGTAATTTTCTTTATCAACAATAAGATGTGTGTTGGTTGGTGCAAAAGCTCCCAGTGGTGCAAAGATTGATGCGATGATGGTGGTAGGTTCACTCGCTACAACATTTGTGCTGTAATAGGGGACCCACGTTGAAATGTCATTTAAGGTCATAGGGACATCGGCTTCTCTGCCTTGCTTTAAAGTAGCAGCAGATGAACTTAGACTAAGCATTTCGAAATCAGAATTACTGCGCCCTACAGGTACATCATTTAAGGATTCTGGAGTGTAGAAGGCATGCGTTTGTTTAGGCTCTTTAGAATCACTTGCTTGGCCTTTACGGCCTTGTCTACGAGGCGCTGGAGCTTCAGTCATCCTATTAGCTCCGCCGTGGAAGAATACGTTTGTTTTACCTATGTCGAAGGCAACGCCAGGATGAAAACGTACTTCGATTAAAGCACCGGGTGCTGATTTTACTTCATCTAAAACTATTACAATATTGTGAGCTTTGTCTAAGGCTATCCACCTGTGCCAGCTCTTTAACTCTTTACCTGGATAGGCTTTGGTTGGGTTCATTTCTAGATAAGCCCAGGTAGGATCTGCATGGAATTGACTAATCGGTCCACCGATATCTTGTTTCCAGGGTTCGTCTTTTAATTTGGCGCAGAATTGTTGCTCTCCGTTTACTAGCACAACGTTATGGCCTTCGGTTTTTGCTTCGAGATGTTCCCATCTGAGAGCTCCGAAGTACTGCTCATCGTAAGGAGTGCGAGCAACTTCACCGACGTAAGTTAGGCCCTTGTACGTAATATTAAATGTACCACAGTCTAAATGGCCGTGATGGGGATCGTCATTGTAGCCAGCTTTGCAGGCAACAGTAACACTGTTTGCATTAAAATCTTTACGTAAGATTGCCCAATTTATTCCGCTAAAGAATTTAGAACCTTCTGTTGGGGTTACTGCTGCGACATTTGTTTTTGGCCATATCAAGTCGTAGACACTTTCTGATTGATGAACGTAAGTCTTTGCATAGTAGGCTGCTGTTTGATTGTTACTCTCAGTTGCGAGTTTATTAATGAAGGAGGAGCTTCCTACGATTTGGCCTGTACCATCTCCGAAACCTGCAGTCATGCCGTAGAGAGCAAAGTCAGTGGGATGATCTTTTAAGGCAGGATGTGTGAAGAGATTAATTTTTCCACCACTGGCTCTCTTCATAGCTTCAATGAATATGGAGCTCTCACCAAACCCATAAGCCCAATATCCACGGCCCTCTTGCCAACCGCCTTGTGGATCAACGTGATCTAAGAGATTTTTAACACCATCACAGGAATGAGCGAGTACGTCACTTAAACCTGGATCTTCATGCATTAAAGTAAGTGCTGCTAGACCTAGACCTGAGTGGCATATTCCAGACCAGTTACAGCGTGAAGCCGTGTTCCACCAGAAGTATTCATAAGAGCCACGCACTCGGGTAATTGATTTTTCAAGTAGCCCGCTACGGATTCGGTTGCGCTTATCTTTACTTAAAGCGGTATAGCTCCAATCATAAACAAGGGCCAGATCACGAGAAATGCCTGCTGTTGTAATATCGTAGGTGAATACCGCTTGATCATCTTTTGCGCCGTAAGGCCAAACTCTCGTTGCAATGACTTCAAAGCGGTGAGCGCTTTGTACCCATGAATCCAGTGCGCACAGCTTGTCTGCTAATTCGAATGCTTTCTCGGCGAATCGGGTCTCTCCGGTCATTTGATAGATGAAGGCTAATTCTAAGGCAGCCCTACTGTGCTCAGTCATGTAGGCTAAGTAATCATCATGTCCTACAAAGCGCGGGTGTGGATCACGCATAGGTGCAGGTGGCTCAAAAGTAGCATTGAGATAGCGCAGACCTTCTAAGCGTATTTTTTCCCAAATTTCACGCGAGGTCTGATCATTAAGTAGGCGCTCTTTAATGGCAGGCTTATCAGCATCACTAAATAACAGATAAGGGTGATTAGCAGGGGACTGGGTAATTGCTTTACACAGTTCTGCGTAGTCTTGGGGGTCTGCCTTAACTAAGGCAGGCAAAAAAGCAATAAAGAGGGATCCTAAGCTGATCAGTTTCATATAAGAGTGAGGTATAACATTAAAGACGTCAGAAAGATTAACTGGTGTCGGTTTTGTTTGGGGAAGAGTTTAATCAGACTGTATCCACTAAAAGAAGTAAAGCGTCTCACATGTACCCCGAATTCTATTTTATGCGTTTTTATACCTTTTTAATATGTATTTTGAGTCTTAATTTAATGCCTTTTATGCTTAAGGCTGAAAGTTTAAGTCCTAAACCCTACGGGCCAACGCCGTCTGCTAAGCAACTTATTTCTGAAAATGAGGAGTTGTATGCTTTCATGCATTTTGGGGTAAATACCTTTACGGATAAAGAATGGGGAGAGGGTAGTGAAAACGAATCCATATTTAATCCTACGGATTTTAATGCCTATCAAATGGTCCAAGCTTTTAAGGACGGTGGATTTAAAGGGGTTATTCTAACCTGCAAACATCACGACGGATTTTGCCTTTGGCCTTCTGCTTATACGGAGCATTCGGTTAAAAATAGTCCTTGGCGTTCTGGTAAAGGAGATGTGGTACGAGAAGTCTCAGATGCATGTCACAGACTTGGTATGCGCTTTGGAATTTATCTTTCACCCTGGGATAGAAATCACGCTTTCTATGGAAAACCCGAATATCTCACCTACTATAAGAATCAACTGCGTGAACTCTTAACGCAGTACGGCCCTATTTTTGAAGTTTGGCTAGATGGTGCTAATGGAGGTATGGGTTATTACGGTGGTGCAAAAGAAAAACGTGTTGTTGATGCTACCTCGTACTATCAGTGGCCTGATGCATGGGTATCAATCATTCGTGAATTACAACCCAATTGTATTATCCATAGTGATTTTGGACCTGATAATCGGTGGGGCGGAAATGAAGAAGGAACGCAGGCTTTGACTTCTTGGGCTACGATTAAAAATAAAAATTTAACTTTTAACACAAAAGAATCGAAGCGAAATAAAACGGGCGAAAGACCAGGAGATTTGTGGGTGCCTGCGGAGTCTGATGTTTCTATCCGTCATGGTTGGTTTTATCATGAAAGTGAAGATTCGACTGTTAAGTCTGCTACTAAGTTATTTTCTCTTTACTGCCAGTCAGTAGGTCGTGGATCAAATCTACTGCTTAATGTTCCACCTGATAAACGAGGTCAATTAGCAGCTAAGGATGTGGCCAGTCTGAAAGCCTTTAAGGCACTTAAAGATGAAACATTTGCTACTAACTTAATTAACGATGCTAACATCACAGCCTCAAACACGAGATCAAATGATTCACTGTTTAGTGCACAGCACTTAAAAGCTGATAGTGGAAATACCTATTGGTCAACGGATGATTCAGTTACAGAAGCTAATGTAGTTTTTGAATGGGCAGAACCTGTCAGATATAATCTTATTAATATTCAAGAATATATTCCATTAGGTCAGCGTGTAGATGCGTACCAAATTGAGCACTGGATTAATAATGCTTGGGTTCTTGATACTCAGGCTCAAGCGATTGGGCACCGTGCTATTTTTAAGGGTAGTACTGTGACAACAACTAAAGTGCGTCTAACAATCAAACACAGTGCTGCGTGTGTAGCAATTTCTCACTTTGGCCTGTATTTGCAGAAAGATTAAATCTTAATCAAATCTTAAGGTCTTAAAGCGTATAGTATGTCTCGTGTTAGAACTCATTATTAATCACTTATGAAATTAGCATATAAACTTAGTCTACTCGCTCTCACAGTAGGGCTTCTTGTTTCAATTCCGCTAATCAAAGCTCAAGACGTATCCAAAGCGCCTCCTTCAGATGTTCAGGGCCCTGATGGTCATCATGGTAAAGGTGGCAAGGGTCCTGGCGGTCCTCGTCAAATGATCGATATGCTCACTAAGAAATTAAATCTTACTGCAGATCAAGTGACTGAAGTATCTGAAATTGTAAAATCACATGACGCAGCAATGAAAGCGCTGCGTGATAATCAAGGGCTTTCAAAAGAGGATCGCCGCACACAGACGCAGGCAATCTTCAAAGATATTCAAACTCAGGTGCGCGCTAAATTGACCTCTGACCAACAAGCAATTCTTGATAAAATGCCACCTCTAGGACCTCCGCAGCATGGAAAGAAAAAAGGCGGAAATCCTCCGCCACCTTCAAACTAATTGGTTAGTGATAGTGTTGCCGCTTCGGATAGCAGCCCGGAGCGGCTTTTTTGTGTCTTAGAGGTTGGGAGCATTTGACTTTAGAGCTTAGATTGAGGGATATTTATATTTCATGAAAAAAATACCCCTTATTCGTGCTGGTTTAACTTTTCTTTTAGGAGTGCTTTACATCGAAGCATCTACTTCAAAAGCAGAGATGCTTCTAGTAGCCAATAAAGGTGATAAAACAGTTTCCTTGGTTGATCCCACTAGCGAAATGCAAATTGCAAAAATCGCTGAAAATGCTGTTACAGCTCATGAGCTTATTGCTTCCCCAGACGGCAAATTAGCTTACGTTCCGATCTACGGAAATTCCGGAGTAGGTAAGCCCGGTACGGATGGACAACTTATCCGCATTATGGATTTAGAAAGCCGCTCAATTGTAGGAACAATTGATTTTGGAAAAGGGATTCGTCCGCATTGTCCTTTATTTGGTCCTAAGGATGGACTGCTTTATGTAACCACTGAACTTCAGCAAAGTGTGACAGTAATTGATCCTAAGACTTTGGCCATTATTGGATCGATACCTACTGGCAAGAATGAATCGCATATGCTTGTTCTCTCTCACGATGGACACCGTGGGTATACAGCTAATGTACGAAGCGGTACAATTTCTGTTCTTAATTTAGATAAGCGCACGTTAGAGCAAGTTGTTCAGGTAGCTCCTGTAATTCAGCGCATTGCAGTAACTATGGATGACCGCTTTATTATTACAGCAGATCAAACGGCTCTTAGACTCGCAGTTATTGATGCTGAGACTTTAAAAATTGTAAAATCGGTTGCTCTTCCTGGCCTTGCTTACGGCACTGCTGTTACTCCAGATGGTAAGAGTTTGGTTGTAGCTATTCCAGGAGCACAAAAAGCAGGATTGGTGGATCTAGCAACCATGCGTCTTATTAAGACACTTCCTATGCCTAAATCGCCCCAAGAAGTCTTAGTAAGACCAGATGGGCTTGTTGCTTATGTTTCGTGCGATTCAAGTGCACAGGTTGCTGAAATTGATCTCGAACATTTTACCCTTAAGAAACTAATTAAAGTTGGCGCAGGAGATGACGGTTTAGCTTGGGTGAAATAAATTCACTGATTTAGGCATTCGCACAAGGTAGCGTAGACGCTACCTTGTTTAAGCGAAGAGGCTTCACTTCTTTAGCAAACCTGCAGGTGCTTCCATAAAAGCCCAGACTCGAGCTACGGAAGTTAACTTATTTACTTTCGCAAGCCCGTCTTTACCAATCTGAGTTCCTGATATATTCAAACTCTGTAAGTCTTTTAACTGTGCAAGTGAATCAATGTAATCGTCAGAGACGTGCGTATATGAAAGGTCGAGAAGCTGAAGGTTTTTCCACTTACTTAAATGGGCTAATGATTTGCTCGTGACTGCAGTCCTAGAGAGTTCAGCTTCAACAATTAAATCAGAGTAGCTAGAGAGTTGTTCAATAACGGCATCTGTGCAGCGTTTTGGGTTACTTGCAGTTCTTAGAACTAAACCGTCTGTTGGAATTGAAGAGCGGGGTACTAAGCGAACGCCAAGTGATTCTGCTTTGGCAGAGGCTTCTTTAATTTTGGGTCTATAGTCTGGAGCAGCTTGTTTAGCTACTAATACAGATTTTTTAACTGCAACAAATTCAAAGGCTAACTTTTCAGGAGCACTGGCTGCAATCCACTGTTTGATGAGTTCAATTTCGTGAGCTTTTAGTGGGGGTTTACCCCCTGCTGGCATAAAATCATCATCACCTGGATGTAGAGTTAATCTGCGATAAAGTTCACTATCTTGAGCGTTTCCTAGTTTTACGATTGGACCATCTTCCGTGCCTTGTAGAACAAAACTATACGAGTCTAAGCGTAACCCACCTTTTTGTTTTTTTGGACCATGACACGAGATGCAGTTCTTCTCAATAACAGGGCTAATGTCATGGGTATAGCTTGCAGTCTCTGCTTGCAGCGAAAGGCAAACACTGGCGATCGCCAATGGTAGAGAAATTTTAGACCAGTATATCATTAATAACGCGTGCTGGGAGCACACCGGTTAAGCGTTGTTCTAAGCCTTGGAACTTGAAAGTTAACTTTGTATGATCAAAGCCAAATAATTTTAAAATCGTTGCATGTAGGTCACGTACATGAACGGGATCTTTAACAATATTGTAGGAGAAGTCATCGGTCTGACCGTAACTCATACCAGGCTTAACGCCACCACCTGCCATCCACATACTAAAGCAGCGTGGATGGTGATCTCTGCCGTAATTATCTGGTTTAAGTGTGCCTTGCGAATAAACCGTGCGTCCAAATTCTCCACCCCAGATAACTAGGGTATCATCAAGCATACCTCTACGTTTTAAATCAGTCATCAAGGCATAGGTAGCACGGTCAGAATTTCCGCACAGAACACGCATACTGCCAGGAAGGCCACCGTGCATATCCCACGAACGTAAAAATATTTGAGAAAAGCGTACGCCACGTTCGGCAAGACGTCGTGCCATTAAACAGTTATATGCAAACGTACCTGGTTCTTTTGCATCAGGACCATACAGTTCCCACGTTGAAGCAGGCTCATCTGACATATCCGTGAGTTCTGGCACCGAGGTTTGCATTCTAAATGCCATTTCGTACTGAGCGATACGGGTATTGATTTCAGGATCACCTATTTTTTCATATAGCTGCCTGTTTAAATCATTCACGCCACTAATGACTGTGCGGCGTATATCAGAAGTAACTCCTTTAGGATCTTTTAAATATAAAACGGGTTCACTGCCTGAGCGTAGTTGAACAGCAGAATACTCTGGAGAAAGAAAACCGGAAGACCACAGACGGTTGGAGAGAGCCTGAACATTTTGTTTTTGAGGCATTTTCGAGGTCATCACTACAAAGGTAGGAAGCTCCTCATTCATAGCACCAAGACCATAGGCTAGCCATGCTCCAACGGAAGGTCTGCCCGGAAACATATTTCCGGTTGTCATCGTTAAGATAGCAGGCTCGTGGTTAATCGCCTCAGTGTACAGCGACTTAATAATGCAAAGATCGTCTGTTACCTTGGAGAGTTCTGGAAACATTTCAGACATCCACATGCCTGATTTTCCTTGGCGTGAAAATTTTGCAAAACTTGGAGCTACAGGAAAGTGGGCCTGACCTGAGGACATCCCCGTTAAAACTTGGCCACCTCGCACAGATTCTGGGAGATCTTTATTAAATTGGTCTGCTAAGTTTGGTTTATAATCAAAAGTCTCTAGCTGGGAGGGAGCACCTGCCATAAACAAGTAAATAGCCCTTTTAGCTTTAGGTGCAAAATGGGGTGTTTGAGGCAGTAGTGCTGTAGGATCAGCGAGAAGATGGGGTGCAGTACGGCCTATAATCGAAGCAAGGCCTGCCCATGCTAAGGCTTTGGTGCCGCGGCCTAAGAAGTGGCGACGCGTTTCTAATTCGAGCCATTCTTTTTGAAGAGATAAGGGTAACTCAGGTAAGTTAGCGACATTTGGGTGTTCACCACAATGGTCTGAACACAGCGCTACATTAGGATCATTTAAAGTATGGTTCATTGTTAATCCTATTTGGTTAAAAATTCATCTAAATTAAGAAATTCACTGGCAACTAATGTCCACTCAGCAATTTCTTTAGGTTTAAGTGACTGGTTGTAAGGTGAAGCGCCTACACTGATGAGTGCCTTAGCGGAATCTTCATCGTTAATAAAGTGAGCTTTAAAAGTCGCTGCTGATTTTTGTAAATAAAGTGCCTCTGTCTGAGTGAGCGGACGATTCAGTGTTGTTTCAGCGATAAAGTTAATTCGCTCAACGTCTGTTGGCTTTGCTTCTATAAGCGTCCTCTCAGCTAATTTACGTGCTGCTTCTACCCACTGCGGATCATTCATTGTTACGAATGCCTGTAGTGGTGTGTTAGTATGTGCTCTGCGTGTACATACTGTTTCACGTGAGGTAGCATCAAATGTTTCCATTGCAGGTGGCATAGAGCCACGTTTCCAGAACGTGTAGAGGCTTCTGCGGTAAAGGCCTTCGCCGGTATCTGGCACATAGGTCTTCGTGTTAGATTCAGGCATAGCTACTTCTTCCCAAAGTCCTGGTGGCTGATAGGGTTTAACCGAAGGGCCGCCTAATTTAGCAACCAGTAGGCCAGATGCTTTTAAAGCACTATCTCTTAGCATTTCTGCATCCATACGAAAACGTGGACCACGTGCTAAGTAACGATTTGATGGATCCTTTGCTAAGCTATCTGCAGTCAAATTTGCTGACTGCTTATAAGTCTCAGACATAACAATTAATTTATAAAGTCGTTTTACGTCCCAATTGTTTTCGCGGAAATCAATCGTCAGATAATCGAGCAGTTCAGGATGTGACGGTTTTGCTCCCATTACTCCGAAATCTCCCGAAGATTCAACTAAGCCTCTGCCGAAAATTTCTTGCCACATACGGTTTACTGTAACTCGTCCCATCAGTGGCTGATTAGGCGATAAAAGCCATTCAGCAAGACCTTTGCGATTCATGGGTGTATCTGTTTTCGCTTCTGGCAAGAAATGAGGTGGGGCGCCTTCGACACGACCGACACGAGAGAAATAATCTCCGCGCTTTAATAGATCGGCCGCGGGAGGAGTTTCTTTTTCTACTGCAACTAAAGTAGCAGGTCCGTCTCTAGTTAAGGCATCAAAGGCTTCGTCATGTTGTGTAACTGCATTTGCTAGATCGATCGCCTCTTGATCAACCTTGCTAAAGAAGTATTTATTAACGGCGATAAATTTTTCACTACTAGTCCAGGAATTTAGGTTTGGTTTAGATGCTAAGATTTCAGCAGCTCTATCTTCAAAGAGTAAGCGAGCAACTTCGTCAGCAGTGAGTGCGCGTTTATATAAACGAATATCTTGAAAACGCGTTGCCTTCATTGGGCTACCCGATTCTTTGCTGCCAAGGTAAGTTTGGGCTACTGTCTTGATGCTATCTTTTTTATCTAGGGTGTCCTGTGTGACAGGCGTCTCTGCTAGTTTACCATTAATGTATGTACGTACACCGGATGCTTTACCATTGCCTGAGTAGGTCACAAATAAATGTACCCATTCATCACGTTTAATTCCCGTACTAGTTGTTACAATGATACCATGTTTATTTGGAGCAGACATTTTTGCGCCAGGCATTTTTGTATCCGCCTTAGTCGTATGATCTGCAGCAAGTAGACTTACTGTGATAAAGCCTTTGTCGTGGTAGATTGACCAGCCGCCATCTTTTTCA
>Ga0114959_10000918_pt1 | contig 27162 bp, 20 predicted proteins | sample C_130625_EF_Meta_FD_87317 | JGI IMG/M metagenome (GOLD analysis project Ga0114959, IMG submission 87317) | Freshwater microbial communities from Lake Croche, Canada to study carbon cycling - C_130625_EF_MetaG | ecosystem: Environmental > Aquatic > Freshwater > Lake | place: Lake Croche, Canada... | reverse complement strand
GTGAAGTTTAGTTGGATGCACACTTACTAAATCTAGTTTAGCCGCATCATCTTTAAACTCTTTAAGATACTTGAGTTTAGATACAATTTTTTCTACTGGAACTGCTTTACGTTTACGTGGGGTCTTTGTTGCTTTCTTAACAGTGATGTAACTATTGAGGTCACTGATTACAGTTTCGATAGCCTTAATTATGTTTTTGATTTGTACTTTACCAAACTGGCTGTAGCCTTCAACTAACTGCTCGTCCTTACCCTCTAATACTTCTTCGAGTTCATTCAATTCTTTTTTCCAAACTTCTAGAATAATAGGAATGTGTTGTGGGAGAATGTTGTACTTTGCAAGTATGTCGATTGGTTTGCTCGGCAAAGTTCCTTTAGCGCCTGCCAAAATATATTCGTCAAACAATCCTAACATTTCACCTGTTGCCTCACGTGCCTTTTCACGCATAATTTCTTGTACGTTGGGGCGATTAACTTCGATTTTTTCTTCTTCAACAACTTCTTGCGGTGCTAGTCCCGATCTGAAAACAGTTTCTGGCTTGTGTACGCAAACAATAAGACGATTAATCTCATTTTGCAAACTAAGTTCTTCATGCTCACTAAGTTCTAAGCCACGTAATGTCATACGTGCTAGCCAACCATATGTACTTAGAATTTCACTTTCAGGAGCTTTTGCCATAAGTTTAGCATCGGCTTTACGGTCATTTTGTTCTAAGTATTGAATTAATAGATCCTTAGCATCTTTGCGACCATAAAATCTATTGTACCAAGTGAATGCACGGGCTAATGCACTGATGCGAAAATCACTGTCGGGTTGAATCGCAAAAAATGGCTCATCACCTGTATACTTAGTATCAGTGTCTTTTGGGTTAAGTGCTTTAATAAGTGTACTATCGTTGGGTTTTTTGCGAGACATAATCCACTCCTATCATTAATGAAAAGCTATTATAGCATAACTTGGTATTTAATGCAACCGTTAGGAAGTTGTCAAGAATCTAACTATTTTATTGCTAAATACTATATTAGCGGAATGAAAAATGCCAAGAATATCACTTTATAAGCCCGAAAAAAGCAAAGATTATCGATTCTTTGATAGAAATATATCGGAGCAATTTACTGTGGGAGGCACCGATCTCTATGTACATAAGTACTTGGGTGTGTCAGACCAAGGACCTACCCAGTCATTGAGTCAGCCTCAGTATAATAAACTAGACCCCACAAATATTCAAGACTTATTATTTTTAGAGAACCGTGATAGAAAATATGATCCAAACATCTATAGAGTCCGTGGTCATTATAATGTACAGAATTTAGACTTTGATTTAAGTCAGTTTGGATTATTCTTAAACAATGACGTTATATTTGTCACTGTTCATTATAACGATATGATTAATGTTATTGGTAGAAAACTAATGGTTGGTGATGTATTAGAAATGCCGCATCTTACAGACTACCATCCACTGAATGATAAGATACCAACTAGCTTGCGTAGATACTATCAAATAACTGATTCGAATTATGCTAGTGAGGGATTCAGTTCTACTTGGTATCCTCATCTATGGAGAATCAAGTGTGAGCCATTAGTTGACAGTCAAGAGTTCTCTAACATATTAGACAAACCAACCGATCAAGAAAACTTCTTAGGTGACTGGGATAAAACAAAAACGTATCCACCTGGTTATGTAGTAAGTTACGGTGGTAAAAATTATATTGCAACAACTAATGTACCTGTAGGAACTCCGTGTACTAATACTAGCTACTGGCAACTTGACACTACAGATAGTATTAAAGACATTATAGGTCGTTATAACAAAAATATTCAAATTAATGATGCACTTATTGCAGAAGCAGCACGTATTGTACCTGCTGCGGGGTATGATCGTAGTCAATTATATCTAGCACCAACTGATACTAATAACAAGCCTGCATTGCCTATATCACGAATCCAATGGAAGTCTGGTCCTAATCCAGCAATTACTACGTTAGATATGATTAACTCCGAACCATTATTACGTGTAACTGCTGCAGCATTATCAAGTATTAATGGCATGGAGGGTTTACAACAAGCAATCAAAGCCTTTATTAATATGGAATTAGAATTGCTTGAACTTCCTGCAGAGAAATTAGATACAGGTGCAGGTAGTGTAGAAAATGATTTAGTTCTTGCTGCAAAGGCGTTAGGAGATATTATAGCTCCTTATGGTACTGTGGACAATATGTATGCCAGAGCAGATGAAGATCCAAGTAGTGCTACGTTTATTAGAACTCGTCTAGTTGATAGAAACATCATGGACTTCCGTGCTGATGCGGACCCAAGATTTACGTTCACAGAACCTTCTACACCAAGAGGATTTGGTTACACAACAGGATACATGGTTGGTGATGGTAGTGCACCTAACGGAGTCACTGCAGAAGCAGGAATAGTATTCCCACAAAGCCCAACAGTAGGTACATATTTCTTACGCACCGATTACTTGCCCCAACAATTATTTAGGTTCGACGGTAATCTATGGATCAAGATCAGCGAAAATATTAGAACAGGAGTAGGTTTTGGCGGTGATAGTCAGAATCAAAAATCTTCGTTTATCAACAATACTAATGTCACAACACTTAGCGATGGAAGCACGATACCTGAACAGCAATCACTTTCTAGCATATTACGAATAACACCTGACTGAGATAACAATGGCAAATTTTTTCTATGATTCACAAATACGCAGATTCTTAATCCAGTTTGCCCGCGTTTTCAGTGACTGGTATGTTACTAAGGGTAAGGACCCACAAGGTAATGATATTCTTGTTCGTGTTCCTATAATGTATGGGGATAGTAGTAGACAAGCATCTACCATCATTGCAAACAATAGTGCAAATAGTTTACCAAGTGCACCGTTGATTACTTATTATATCTCAGGGTTAGAATTTGATCAAGCTCGGACACAGGATCCCTACTTCATTGATAAGACGACTGTGCGTAGACGTTACTTTAATCCTGAAACAAGAACATATGAGAATACACAAGGGGAAGCATTTAACGTTGAACGAATAATGCCGGTACCATATACATTACGTGTAACCGTTGATTTTTGGACTACTAACTATCAACAAAAATTAGAACTAATAGAACAACTAGGTGTATTGTTTAATCCTAGTATGGAAATACAAAGTACTGACAATTTTATCGATTGGACTTCTCTTAGTGTTGTTTATCAAGATGGATTGACATTCAGTTCTAAGACCATTCCGGTAGGTACAGGTAACCCAATTGATGTTATGACATGGAAATTCTATATGCCTATATGGATTTCTAGTAGTGCAAAAGTTAAGAAAATGGGAGTCGTACATAAAATTATTTCTAGTATATTTAAAGGTAATGCATTAACTGATATGCAAGATGATGATTTGTTATTAGGTACTAGACCAAAAGTAACACCATATGGTTATAAGTTATTATTGTTAGGAAATTCATTACAAGTTCTTCCAGAAAATATTCCATTTGATGGTGTTAAAAACACTTCAGTTGATTTACCAAAGGGACCTAATACTGAAGTTAAATGGAGTGCATTCTTGAACATGTATGGAAAAGTGAAACCGGGTATTAGTCAAATATGGTTGCAGAATCCTTACATGGATACAGATATTGTAGGTACTATTGCATTTAACCCAACTGATGATAGACTTCTAATATACAACATTGATGAAGCTACCTTACCACAGAACACATTAAACCCTGTTAACAGTGTAATTAATCCATTACTTAAGGGTCCAGGATCAGGCTTGCCCATTGCTGCCGCCGGACAACGTTATTTACTAACTGAGGATATTGGAGCAGAGATGAATGGCGTTGTTGAAAATACTGCCGACCCCATTGCTTGGGGACATGTAATTGCAAAAGCCAATGATATCATATCGTATGATAATGTAGCTCATAAATGGGTTGTAGATTTTCATTCCAATAGTCATACGCAGGTTGAATTTGTAACTAATTTAACTTCAAACACTCAATACAGATATGCTAACGGGTCATGGACTAAATCATATGAAGGCTGGTATCCATCTGGAGATTTTTCAATAGTAGTATAATTTTTGATAAATCATTATATGAAATATGAAAACAAATCAGCAGGTGTTTTCTTCTACTGTATCAATACTAATAGATTTTTATTCTTACTTCGCAATGACGAAAAGGTTAGTGGTAACTGGGGTATACCCGGTGGTAAATTAGAAAAAAATGAAACATTACGTGAGGGATTAAAACGTGAATGCATTGAGGAATTAAACTATTTTCCTGAAGATGCTAAACTTATTCCCATTCAAAAATTTGTGAATAACACTTTCACTTACCATACATTTTTTTGTAAAGTAGATACAGAATTTACACCTATCTTAAATGAAGAACACTTAGGGTACTGTTGGGTAGATGTTAATCATTATCCAAAACCATTGCATAGTGGATTATTCAATACAGTTAACTTTGATATAGTAAAAGATAAACTAGAAAGTCTCATAAAAAAAGCCGCGTAAAGCGGCTTTTTTGTTGGTTACTTAAAAATTAAGCGTTATTGATTTTAACACTGACGTTAACTGTTGCCGCATCTAATGTCCATGGAACACTTGAATCAGTAGCAAATTGTGTACCACCACTGCCACCTGCTTTACGAACAACGGTGCAACGACGGTTATTGATTTTCTTAACCCAATATTCACCACCGGCACTGTCATATGCAGTTAAGTCCATTTCACCGGCTGCGTTTGCCGCGGCTGATGTTTTTAAGTTACACAATCCTACGTTTGTACCATCTGTTACTTTGTAACGGCGTGCGCCCTTTTGACCAACGATATCAACAATCTTACGACTTCCACCGATATATGCATACGGAATCAATGCATTTTCTTGATTACCTGCACTGTAAGGAATACCGTTATCAGTAGTTAGTACTGGTGTAGCGGCAGCGCCGCCGTTAGGAACACCACCGAATGTAATAGCCGCATCTGCTACGCTAGAATAACCAGAACCTTTTTCTGTAACTACAATACCACTAACACCAAAATCAACAGTTGCGGCTGCACCTGTACCAGCACCACCGGTAAAACTAGCTGGATTATTTGGCATTACTGTGTAATCACCCTGAACTACGACTGCACTGAAACTATACACACCAAAGCCTAATGTAACTGTACAACCTGTACCACCGGTCTGTGAATCAGGTGTTACCGGATTTGTTGGGTTTGCACTTGTTCTACGACCAACTTGACTAATTGAAAAGTTATCTGGGGTGCCTCTACCACCGCCCGGACGATTAACACGTAGAATCAATGATGGTGAGAACCCTGTACTGAATGTTAGTGTATCACCGTCACCGTAGTTTGAGCCACCGTTGCTTTTAACAGCAGATACTACTATTGTTGAAGCAACTGTAAATGTACCCGCCGAAGTCTTTGTACCACCTGCTACAGTTAACGTATCACCAAAATTGTAGCCTGAACCATTAGAAGTAGTAGCCGCTGATTTTACATTACCATGAACGATACCGGTAGCACGAACACCACCTGGAATATCAGGAGTACTGAATGTTGCTGTTGGTAATCCAGATGTGTAGCCACCTACTGCATCGATTGTTACGCTTGCTACGCCTTCACCACCAATGCGGTCATCACCGTAGTTTTGACTGTTTGATAGATTACCAGTAGTCTGGTCGCCACCGGTACCGATGTTACGATTACCGAAGAATTTCTTGTTTAATCTTGCTGCCATTTTATTTTTCCTTTAAGTTAGTTGGCGTTCTAGGCCTACGCGGTTGACTTCCGCGTAAACTCTCATTTAAGAGCGAACACTCTTATTTATCTTATTCTCCTAGAGGAGAAGGTCCACCGGACGGAACTGATGTCATTGTTATCTTATACTTACTACCGTTACCATTGTTACGCAAATATAAACCATCACTTCCTGCCATTAATGTCCAGTCACCTGTACCGTTGTTCAAGTTAACATCACCTACATATAGATTTCTCCAATATGCGTCCCATGTTTGCGATACAGTGAATGTACAATCATGTGTTCTATTGCCACCTAATTGTGTACCATTAATTCTAACAGTATCTCCTTCTAAATAACCATGACCAGGATTAGTTACAAGAACAGAATATACATTACCACCTATAGCCGGTACAGTAAATATTTCAAATACTGCACCTGTACCACTACCACTAGTATAATTTTGTGAAAGACCGGGATAATCAGTTGCAAATGCAACTGCCGCTATAGGTGTCCCGGTGATGTTATATACGTAATCAACACCTTGTGCCTTTCCACCTAAACTACCCGTTAAACTTCCACCGTACGAACTTGTCTTTGGTTTCATATCACCGTGTGGATTAGTATACACAGTTTGATAACCACCATTTAAGAATGTAACTTGATTGATATCGTGTGCGATTTCAAATCCAGAGCCAACATTTGCTGGACCTGTACTACGATCAGGATTAATAGAATTAGGAGCTGAAGTTATCCAAAAGCTAGTATCAGTAGTTGAGAAATAGCCAGCTTGAGATGTACCAACTATAGCAAATGAATCTACTTCGTTGTATCCTGCATTACTTACACGTAAACGTTTTAATGTGCCTACCGCAGTAATATTAGATTGAGTATTTCCGGTAACGTTAGTGGCATAATTAGCAACGTTAGCCTGGGTAGCATTTGCAACAGTTCCAGAAAAAGAAACTGTTCCAGGTATAGTACCAGTTAAATTTGCTGCCTGAATATTACTTAAATTGTTACCAGCACCTTCAAATATTGTTGCTTTTAATTTACCAGTTGCTTTAGTAAATGTAAATGCTGAATTAGAGCCAAACACACTACCGTCGTTGAATTGAACTTCTGTTGTACTTCCTGCTGGGCGTGTATCTGGTGCAGTTATCCAAGACAAATTACCAGTACCGTCAGTCTTAAGAATATATCCGTCGTTCCCGCCTGTAATCTTGACGTTAGCAACAGGTCCTAAATTAGTTAATTTACTTACATTTAAATTACCTAAGTTTGAATCATCAGTTACAAAAAGATTACCTAATGTTCCCAATGTAGTAATATTAGATTGTGCGGCAATAGTGACATTACCTGCATAAGCCGCATAGTTTGCATTAGCTATTGCACCAGAAATATTAGCTGATGGTATATTTGTCAATCCTGCGCCGCTACCATTGAATTGTGTTGCAGTTACTATACCGGAACTTTTATTAAATGTGAATGCAGAACTGTTGTTGGTTGATCCTGCGTCATTAAATAGAACTTGTGTGTTGTTTACTGACGCTAGCGTACTTGCTGGATTAATCCAAGATAAATTACCTAAACCGTCAGTCTTAAGAATATAATTTGCTGTACCGCCCGTAATGCTAAGATTAGATATGCTACCTAAACTCACACTAGCACCAGTAAATGATGCATTACCTGTTGCAGTCAAGTTTACAATAGATGTATTGGCAGTTGCAGTAATATTTGCAGTAGTTAATGTTCTAGTTACGGTTACATTATTACCTTGAATTATTCCGCTATTAGCATAAATGTTACCACCGGAAACTACATTACCGGAAACATTAGCATAACCTGATCCAGTAATGTTAGCAGAAGTTATATTACCACCAATAGTCAAATCTTTAGTAGTAGTTAAATTATTTGCAGAGATATTACCAGTAGCAACAACGTTGCCACCTGTCGTTAAGTTTCCACCTACGATATTTCCTGTTGCAGTAAATCCACCAGATGTAGAAATACTAGCGGCACTAATTGCACCAAGTGCAGTCGCATCACCCCCGGTGTATAAGTTACCACCGGTTATAGTACCAGTGGAATTTATAATTCCTGATGTTACTAAATTTCCTACGTTGGCTGTACCTGAAATGTTGGCTAGACCGTTACTCTTAATATTTCCACCAGTGATATTACCACTTGCATTTAATATTGAAACTGTACCAATGCTTGTGATATTAGGCTGTGCATTAGTAGTCAATGTACCGGTTAGCAATGTTGCGCTTAAGGTACCAGTAGTTTTATTAAATGTAAACCCTGCATTACCTGCGAATGAACCATTGTCATTAAATTGAATTTGAGTATTTGTGCCGGCAGCTGTAGTTGGAGTAGACCAAGATAAGTTTCCTAAACCATCAGTACTTAAAACAAGACCAGAACTACCACCTGCAATACTAACATTTGAAATACTACCCAAACTTGTTTTTCCAGATACACTTAAATTACCAGTTGAAGTAATGCCAGTTGCTACAAATGCATTTGACATCGTGATAGTAGTATCGGATGCAACTATAGTTGCATTTCCTAAATAAACAGTAGTATTGGCATAGATAGAATCCCAACGCTTAGTAGATGAACCCAAATCATATGTAATATTTGCATAAGGAGTAATTGTTGCATCAACACTCAATAAACTGTTAACAGTACGTAATATACCCGAAGTTCCTAAAGTTACATTTCCAGTTACGCTTAACGCACCACCAGTAGTTAGATTACCACCGGTGATGTTACCAGTAGCAACTATCAATCCACTTGTACCTAAATTGCCTACGTTAGCATTTCCAGTAACACTTAATGTTGTGCTGCCGGTAATTGCACCAGTAAATACACCTGCTGTTGCGCCAATATTACCAACGTTAGCATTGCTAGTTACGGATAATCTACCGGCTGTAGTTAAATTACCACCCGTTACGTTACCTGTAGCAACTATTAATCCACTTGTACCTAAGTTACCCACGTTTGCATTACCAGTAGATGTAAATGTACCTATAGTAGAAATATTACCTGCACTTGCATTACCAGTAACTGATAGTGTTCCACCTGTTGTTAAATTACCCCCAGTAATTGTATTAGTTGCAGTAATTGTGCCACCGGTTCTTAAATTACCACCGGTAATATTCCCTGTAGCAGTGATTGTTCCACTAGCAGATAAATTGCTTACTGAGCTATTGCCAGTAACACTTAATGTCCCTGAAGTAGTTAAACTTCCACCGGTAATGCTACCTGTTACTATTGCATATCCAGAAGTACCTATGTTACCTAAATTAGAATCACCGATAACAGACAATGTACCAGTTGCTGAAATATTAGGTGCAGATAAGTCACCAGTTAAACTTAAATTACCAATTGTTGCTGTGCCAGTAACAGTCAATGTAGTTAATGTACCAACGCTAGTTATATTAGGCTGAGCACCGGTAACTAATGTACCCTGAATGTAATTAGCAATTAACGAATTACCCACATTTGCATTACCACTAGTAATGTTTCCAGTAACTATTAAGGTACTTAGTGAACCAACACTAGTGATGTTAGGCTGGGCGCCAGTAGTTAGTGTACCAGTAAGTAAACTACCTCTTACAGTACCACTATTAGCGTATATGTTGACACCGGTAATTGTTCCGGTGAATACCCCTGCAGTTGCACCAATGTTACCTACGTTAGCATTACCCGTTGCACTTAGTGTACCAGTTGTAGTTAAGTTACCACCAGAAACGTTCCCAGTTGCCGCCACAGCACCACCGGTATTTAAACCTCCTACAGTGGCAGCACCAGTAACAGATAATATGCCACCAGTACTAATATTACCCGCACTTATGTTGCTTGTAACTGTTAATATTCCAGGTGTACTAATGTTACCGGCAGTAAGATTACCGGTTAATACTAATACTCCACTGATGCCCAAATTAGTTGTATTTGCATTACCAATGATATTGATGTTACCAGTACTAGTATTACCAGTGACAGATAATGATGATAATGTACCGATACTTGTGATATTAGGTTGAGCACCTGTAGTCAATGTACCGGTTAATAAACTACCTCTTACTGTACCACTATTAGCATATAAATTACCTGACACAGTATTACCAGTAACTGATAAATTACCCAATTGACCAATATTAGATATATTTGGTTGATTTGCAGTTGTTAGTGTTCCAGTTAAATAAGTTGCACCTACTGTTCCTAAGTTAGCGTATACATTTCCACTAGTTATATTACCATTAACATCTAAAACACTTAATGAACCAATACTTGTGATGTTAGGTTGAGCACCAGTAGTCAATACACCTTGTATATAATTACCAGAAATTAGATTCCCCAACGCCGCATTACCTGATTGAATGTTACCAGTTACATTTAATGACCCTAGTGTGCCGGTTTGAGTAATATTTGGCTGTTGTCCTGTTGTTAATGTACCTGTAAAATAGTTTGCAGTGATAAGATTACTGAATACCGCATTACCTGCTCGTAAATTACCATAAGTGACTACAGTAATTGCATTGTTTAATGTTGTTGCACTACTTGCTAATACAAATTCACTTGAACTTGTTTTCCAACCCATGAATGCATCTACTGGGGTTGTTGTGTAGTAGTGTAATAATGTACCTCTATCTTTTGCATCATTTAATCCTAGAGGTGTGCCATTTGGATTTCCACCTAATTCAATTAAAGAATCTTTAATTGCTATATTACCATTGACGGAAATGTCAGTAACAGTTAGGGTATTAAGTGTTAATGTATTATTAACTGTTAGATTACCAGTAAGAGTATTACCAGTAATATTAATTTCAGACATTGTACCAACGCTAGTAATGTTTGGTTGAGCATTAGTTGTGACAGTTCCTGTCAACAGTGTAGCTTTAACAGTACCTGAGTTAGCATATAGATTACCGGATGTAATGTTAGATGTGACTGCTAAATTAGCAGAAGTTGAAATGTTACCAGTAACATTTAAACTATCCAATGTACCAAGTGATGTAACATTAGGTTGTGCGTTAGTAGTCAATGTTCCTGTAACATTTGTGGCTTTTATAGTTCCTGAGTTAGCATAAACATTGATAGCAGTTATATTAGTAGCGACTGAAAGATTAGCATTTGTAGAGATATAACCAGTAACTGAAATGTTTCCAGTAACGCCTAAGTTTCCACCTACAGTTTCATCACCCGAAACAGATAAACTTGTTAATGTTCCTGTACTTGTAATATTAGGTTGAGCCGCTGTTGTTAGTGTACCGGTAAAATAATTAGCAGTTACTAAATTACTGAATATAGCATTTCCAGCACGTACATTACCTAATTTAGCAATTGTAACATTGTTAGTACTTAATGACGCTTCGCTTGCAAAAGTAAATTCAGCATTATTATTTTTCCAACCCATGAATGCATCAACCGGTTGTGTTGTATAATAATGTAACAATGTACCTCGGTCTTTACCGTCGTTACTATTAAGTGCAACACTGTTTGGATTTCCACCTAACTCAATTACAGGATCTTTAACATTCAATGTAGATACATCTGCGTATGCTGTCGTTCCAGTAACAGTTAAGTTACCATTAATAACCGTATCTTGTACGGTTAATGCGCCACCTTTAAGTGCACCAGTAGATTCGATATTTCCAGCAGTGATATTTGCAGTAACACTTAAGCCACTTAATGTACCAACTGACGTAATATTTGGTTGCGATGCAGTTGTTAATGTACCAGTTACTAAACTAGCACCAATTGTACCTGAGTTAGCATATACATTACCGGCTGTTGTGTTACCGGTAACCGACAAACTACTCAATGTACCTACCGATGTAATATTTGGTTGTGATACAGTTGTTAATGTACCAGTTAAATAGGTAGCACTGACTAAATTACCACCTGACAATGAATTACTTGAACCTAATGTGGTATTATTTAATGTACCTACCGATGTAATATTTGGTTGTGATGCAGTTGTTAATGTACCAGTTAATAAACTAGCACCAATTGTCCCTGAGTTGGCATATATGTTACCGGATGTTATGTTTCCTGTAACTGTTAGTGAAGTTAATGTACCAACACTGGTAATGTTAGGTTGTGCATTTGTATAAACAGTACCTGATATCAATGCATTGCCTACTTGACCTGAGACATTAGCTCCGGCTACTGCGTTAGCAGTTGTTGCAAATGCTACTGCACCTGAGACATTAGCTCCGGCTACTGAGTTGGCTGTTGTTGCGTATGCGACTGCACCTGACACATTAGCACCGGCTACTGCATTGGCTGTTGTTGCAAATGCGACTGCACCTGACACATTAGCACCGGCTACTGCATTAGCTGTTGTTGCAAATGCGACTGCACCTGACACATTAGCACCGGCTACTGCATTGGCTGTTGCGGCATATAAGACTTGTCCGTTAACATTGGCACCTTGAATGTTGCCTAAATTATTACCACTACCAATAAAGAAATTAGCAGTAACTGCATTACCTAAACTTGGATTAACTGTAGAAGTTACTGCCAATCCAGTTAACGTACCAACACTTGTAATGTTAGTCTGACTAGCAGTTGTTAATGTACCTGTTAGATTGGCTGCTCCAATAGTTCCTGTATTAGCAAAAATATTACCAGCAACAATATTTCCAGTAACACCCAGTGTTGATAAAGAGCCAACACTTGTAATATTTGGCTGAGCCGCAGTAGTTAATGTACCAGTTAAATAGGTAGCACTGACTAAATTACCACCTGACAATGAATTACTTGAACCTAATGTGGTATTATTTAATGTACCTACCGATGTAATATTTGGTTGTGCGTTTGTATAAACAGTACCTGCCACCAATGCATTACCTACCTGACCACTTACATTAGCGCCGGCTACTGCATTAGCAGTTGTTGCGTATGCGACTGCTCCGGTAACGTTTGCTCCAGCTACTGCATTGGCAGTTGTTGCAAATGCGACTGCACCTGATACATTAGCTCCGGCTACTGCATTGGCAGTTGTTGCAAATGCGACTGCACCTGATACATTAGCTCCGGCTACTGCATTGGCAGTTGTTGCAAATGCTACTGCACCTGATACATTACTGCCTTGAATGTTACTTAATAGATTACCACTACCACTATGATAGTTAGCAATTACAATATTACCTAAGTTAGCATTGCTTACTGCAATATTACCTGTTACTGTTAATAAATTTGTAGCACTGTTAAAGGTAAGATTAGGGCTTGCACCAAAATTACCTGAATTATTATATTGAATCTGTGTATTGCTACCGGAACCGGAAACTTTACCATCTACATAACTTTTAGTAGCCGCGTCACTGTTTGCGGCAGGATCCAGCATGTTTTTAATCTGAGTCGGGGTTCCCCATGTGAATGTTGCCATTTTATTATTTTTCCTGTTATTATGTAGTTACTGATATTTTTAATGACACACCGAAGTTAGTAAATCCATACACTTGGTAAGTATAACCACTGATAGTTTGATTTAGATAGGTTACATCAGGTGCATCAACAACTACGAATCCTTGATCCACGTGTTGGAATGTATGGGTTGTAGTAGTTCCAGGGACTGCTAACCATAAGTAATTGGTTGTAGTAGCTGAAGTATTTGCACCATCACCTACAACAAAGGCTTTTGCTAAGTAGGAATCATTTGTAGTAAAGTTTGGATTACCCGCTGATCCTGTAGTTTTGTAGAACAATGGATAGTATTTGCTTGCTGCCGCTAATGTTGTAGAGGTAGATTTTGTCGAAGTTCCTACAGTAACATTTGCACCAACACCTAAATAATCGGTTGTACTAATTGTATAGGCAAACGTACTATCTAATGATGCTGATGTTCCAGAAGTACCACCAATTGTACTTAATGTTCCATTTACAGAACTATTACCAACTTGTGCATATCTTAAATTACCGCTAACTACTGTTCCGGTTACTGTTGAGCTCCAGTTAAATGTTTGCGGCGCACCCCAGAATGGAACTGAAGAACCTGGCCAACTAGCAGAGAAACTAATATTGAATGGAACATATTGATTATTAGTTAAACTAGAACCATTTGTAACATACAATCCTCTATTTGTAGTCAAACTTGCAGAAACTGCTAGTGGACCAGCTGAAGTTTGTGATCCTGCAGAAAGTAAATTACTTGATATAGTATAAGTTCCGCCTGTGTTATTTGCAATATTCAAGCTTGCAAGATTTGCACCAGACAATATAGTTGAACCAATTGTGATAGAATCTGTTGAACTATTAATTGCAAATGTAGCATTAGCAAGTGATATTGTAAAGCTAATATCTCTTGTGTTTACTGTTCCCGCAACACCGTTAGTGTATGCATTTTTACTTGTTCCACCACTAGACCATGAATCAACCATAGTAAACGATACTGGACCCAATTGACGCAACGTAAATACACCTGCTGGGTATTGAGAATTAGCATAATCTATATCAAAGACTAATGCAGCTCCTACTACTAAATTATTGACTGTAGAGGTAGCGTATGCTTTACCGTTACCAAATATTATTCCGCCGTTCCCGTCAGATACTAATGTTTGACCTGCTGTTCCTCCCGGAAGTTTTAAACTCGCGGCACTTATTGATCCTGCAACAGCAACTCCTGTAGGAGACACAACAGCTACGTTGCTGTTTCCTCCAACTGATACAGTTACATTACTACCACTTGAAGGAATACTTACGTTACTGCTACCACTGAATATACTGTTAGGACTTACGGTAATCCATTGAACTCCTGTACCTGTTGTGCTTAGTACCTGTCCATTAGTACCCACTGATCCGTTAATAATTATTGGTGTTGATGTAGATAATAATAAATTACTTGACAAACTCAAACTATTAGAAATTATTGTACCATTACCAAATGTTGAAGTAACTGTAGAATTACCCACAGTCAATGATGTTAATCTACCCACACTAGTGATGTTGGGTTGTGCCGCAGTTGTTAATGTACCGGTTAAACTAGATGCCAATACTGTTCCACTATTAGCATAAACATTACCAGCAGTAATATTACCTGTCATTGTAGCTGAAACACCAGAAATATTTCCCGTTACTACATTTCCTGCATTAATATTAGCAACTGTAGTTAGATTAGCAGAAATAGTTAATGCACCTGATGCATCAGTAGTAAGCACTCCAGCTTGTCCCAAATAAATTGTGTTACCAGATAGGTATAAATCTTTCCAACGTTGTGTAGCTGATCCTAAATTATACGTTACGTTTGCACTTGGCAACAATGCACCAGTTATATTACCTGTAATTGCAAGATTAGAAAAAGAAGTGTTTGCACCCACTGTTAAACTACCTGAAGTTGATAGATTACCGGAAACAACATTTCCACTGAACGTTCCTCTTCCTGTGATGATGTTTCCAGAAGTAATATTACCGGTGACAAGCAAGTTATCAGTTGTACTAATCTGTCCGATTGCAACTATTGCACCCACATTTAAATTAGCAACTACTGCATTGCCGTTGATGTTTAAATTACCTGTAGCATTAATATTTGCACCAGCTGTAATATTTCCAGTAGCAACTATGTTACCGGAAGTTATGTTAGCAATTGTAGCACTTACATTTACAGTCAATGTATTAGTTGTTGTTAAATTAGATACACCTGCATTTTGACTAGAAATGTTACCAGTAAACACCCCAGTACCTGCACCTATATTTCCTACACTAGCATTACCTGTTACACTTAATGCCCCTGCGGTTGTTAAATTAGCACCAGACACGTTTCCGGTAGCTACTATTACTCCATCACTACCTAAATTACCCACATTAGCATTACCGGTAACAGCGACACTTGTTAATGTACCAACAGATGTAATGTTAGGTTGTGCGGCTGTTGTTACAGTGCCTGCTCTGTTCGCATTGGCTACATTTCCAGTAACATTGGCTCCCGTAATATTACTTAAATTACCACCTTCACCTGCAATAGATAATGATGTTAGTAAACCGGTAGTTTTATTAAAAGATAGATTAGCATTACCACCAAAAGAATCACTATCGTTAAATTGTATTTGACCACTAGCACCGCCCGGTTTTGTAATAATCTGTTGCGTAGGTAACCAATTAATGCTAGAACCATCAGGTGTAACTGTTAATACATAATTAGGAGATCGGCCACCAATAACTAAATTACCAACGTTTCCTAAATTAACTGCACCATCAACAGTAAGAGTTGTTAGTGTACCAACAGATGTAATGTTAGGTTGTGCGGCTGTAGTTAATATACCTGAAACATAGTTAGCAGTAAGTACATTACCTAAATCAGCGTTACTTGCATTTAAATTACCCGCAATTGTTAATGTAGTTCCGGTTGATGTTATAGATTGTGAATTCAATGAAATTGAATTACCAATGAAAATATCTTTCCAATTCTGTGAGCCTGAACCAATATTAAATGTTACATTTGCATTTGGTAATAAATTAGAAGTTACATTAGCAACTACATTTAAATTTCTTACGTTAGCGACACCAGTTGTTAAAATATTACCTGCATTAAGGTTGCCAACTACGTTAGCAACACCAGAGATATTTGTATTACCTGTATTAACGTTACCTGTAATAGCGGCTGTTGTTGTTGCAGTAATACTAGTAAATGCGCCAGTGTTAGGTGTAGTAGCACCAATACTACCAGTAACCGCACCTCTAAAAGTATTAGCAACAACTACGTTAGCAACAATATTACCACCAACTACTAATTGATTTGTTGCTCTACTGAATGTTAAATTTGCACTACCAGCAAAACTACCACCGCCATCGTTAATTTGAACTTGATTGTTTCCGCCTCCGGGATTACCTGAACCGGACGAATAGAACGATACTGTAACTAAACTATTAGCTGTATATGTTGCTGTTGTAAAACTCGTACTATTAATTGGTGTAGTAAATGCAGGATCTTTATATAGTGAAAATGTTGTATTATCAATCCGTAATGCATAAAATTTATTAGTACTGTTCTCACCTGCCGTTCTGAGTTGTGTCATTCCACCAATACCGGTTATTGACAATGGTGTTCCAGTAACTACTAAATTATTGGCACTAGTTGTTACGACTGCAGGATTTGCCTTTGTAATATTAGTGATTGTATATTGAATGATACCAGCACTAGTCCAAGATAAATTGCCTTGACCATCGGTTTGCAATACATAACCATTGGTGCCGCCAGTAAGTTTAACATTACCTGCATCGCCTAAATGAATTCCATAAGGAGGAATATTTGCAACGTCATTGGAATTTAATAGATTGCCACCGGCGTTGACCCAAGTATTCCCATCAGGACCAAGAACCATTAATTGTCCTGGAGCTACATTAGTAAAATTAAGTGCGGTATTAGCACTACCTTCTAATTTAGCATGTTGTAATGTAGATATTTCGGTTAATATTTCAACCTGAGTAGTTATACTGTTGTTTGCTGGTGGATGTAATAGAGGGTCATTACCAATATACAACTTTTGGTCGTCTGTGGCAAACCCAAGTTCGCCCTCAGACAGTTGAGGCAAGTCTACATTTGCCCCTGTGCGGTGTTGAATTTTCGAAATCTGAATTATGGCCATAGTATATTTTTCTCAAGGAAAGATTATATACTATTTATCAATCTAAAGTAGATTGGTCTAGACAAATTTCAGATAGAATCCTTCACATCGCTTAAACCATATGTCAGTGTACTTGTCAAATTCAGCACCCTCAACAATGAATTCCTGATATTCATTGGCTGCTGAACACATGAAAATAACACCCTTGCGTATCTTTGTGCCATGTACTTCATTGTGTGCGTTAGCGTAGGCAGCTAACTGCACAAAGTAATCATCAATCCATTCACGTTTCTTAGGTTTGTTTGTCTGCTTGTGATCCATGATAGCTTCTGCATTATCATGCACACCGCATAAATCTGTTGTACCAGCATATATTGAAGGGAAATATACTGGAACCTCTGTGCCCCAATATTCATTACATTTTGACAAACCTTGTGCAATGATGCTACTAGCCATTTGATGACTTTGAATACTATAAGGATTGCTCCCCGGAGTACCTATCTCACCTGTCTTAATATAATCTTCAAGCCACTTGTGCATACGTGTACCACGTCCTGCAGCCTCTGTTGTAATTGCTTGTGCTTGGACTGCACCAACTCGTTTACGCCAGTTAGCCAGTGCTTGCTTAGATTCTTCTGATTTAGTAGCGTCTAAGATTGTTGTGACTGAGGGGAGTTTGTTACCATCGGGTGTAGCGTATCTGCGTCCTTCAGGTGTATCAATTCGTTTTAATGCTTCGTATTTAAATTTATTAGGATTGTACATTTACTAGATTATACATCAACCTAGATTAAAAAGCAAGTTATTTGGCTGCTTTTTTAGCCATTTGGGCAACAATTTGCTCTGATTGATCTGGGTCAATTGGTTGTTTTGCTAATACTTGACCTCTGAATATAACTTTATCATCTTCAATGTCTTTGATAAAACGAACTAAAGGTTCTTTTTTAATAATATCGTATATGTCATCTTTATCTATTACAATTTTGTTTTTTTGTAATAAGTTTAAAAAAGCATTTGTGCTCATTGGTTCTTCTGAGTTTGCGTGTTCCAAATCGGATTGAAGTTGACTTACTACAGAAGTCAGCTTAACTCTTAACGGATCATTGTTATCAAACTCAAAAAGACGCATTATCTTTTTGCGCGGCCTACGCTTGTTGGTGGTGCTTCTGGCTCTTCAGGGGTTTCAGCTGGGGGCATTTCTTCGCTGCCCATATCAGGCATTTCAGCACCCATGTCACCTCCCATATCAGGCATTTCAGCACCCATGCCGCCCATCTCATTACCACCCATGCCAGCATCAAATCCACCACCTTGACCTGTTACAACACCTAGTGCGGCTTGTAAACTTGTCTTAGATTGTGTCAATGCGGCTTGCAATGTTGTTAGTGCTTCATTGGCTTGTGAACTGAATTGCTCACCTTCGTTAGTACCGATTTCGCTGTTAACGCTATCAATAACAGCTGGTAATTCTTTTACTAACATATCAGAAACTTCTTCAACCATTTTCTGTACGCTGTCAACCATATCTTTAACTGCTAGAACAACTTGTGATTTTTCAACTTCTTCGTTCTCAACAACGATACGGCTGTTGTACATTGGCTGCGCTCTTAGTTCACCATAGTGATGTGCTAATGCTTGTTCCATGAATACTAGTTTCAAGTATGCTGGATTTTGTTCGCTTGAATGGATAGCATTTGATTGTCTAGTTTCGCTGATTAAACCCTTTATTTTACGTAACATGGTTCTTGTGTCAGACATGGACAATTTGTCAAAGTTCAAAGAGGTATTGAAATTCTCTCTTAAAGCTTTCTTAGCCATCATTGATGGTTTTTGATTAAATTCGGTTAGTTTCATAGGTATTCCTAAAGTACGATAATGTATTTATCTTTCTTCAAATAAAATTAAAGAGAAGATTCCTTAAATTTATTTATTTGCCAGCGTTTTGTCTGAACCATATAACTATTTAATTCTTCTAAAATTACTTGCTTTTTGTATCTGGCCTCAACTAGTTTATTATATCTCAAAAAGTCTAATTTTGCTTTTTTCTTAGAATTTTCAGCAGATTTAATTATAACGTCTAGGCTTGCAAGTTGAATATCTAAGTCTCGTACACGATTTTCTTCATAGATTAGGTTGCGTTTGTCTAACACTACCCAAGTTACTGCATATTGTAATGAAGAAAATACATTTTCAGTATCAGTGTGAAGCTTTGAAACTTTAAATCCAATATTAATTGCACGAATTTCATATTCTTCGAATAATCTATATAAATTGCCGTCTTTGTAAACAGCTTTGTCTTTTAGTTTGTTTAGATTTTCTGCGCTAAACAACCTATTAAACGATTCAAACATTTTTTTTTCATTCATATGAAAGTATCTCAAAGTAAATATTGCGTAATTCCGGAGTTGTATCTAAGAAGTCTGGTAACGTAATTTGTCGGTCATGTATCTTTATCATGGGTACTCCAGAACAATCAGTGTACAATGCACCCAACTCGTTCTCGTTCTCCATAAACACACCCGAATGATTTATATAAAAATCAAAATGCCACATATTACATGGTTCGGATGACTCTATCAAAAACCCAAACTTTTCAAATTCTACCAAGTCAACTGATTCACATACTGTTGTGTTTGTGTTTTCAGGCTGCGCTCGTAATGAAATAACCTGAATTATAGTGTCTAAATTACATTGTGTGTTTCTTTTGTGTTCCCACTCTGACGCATCTTTATTTGTCATATCCGGTGGAGGTCTACGACTTGTAATATCTGTTTTAGTGATATCAAAAAGTGTGTAGCATCTAATATTAGTTCCCATACAGTATTTAATGTAGGTAAAAAAACCCAAGAATAAATCTTGGGTTTTTGATTACTTATTAACTGATTACGCTAATTTGAAACCGTTGTCTGCAACAGTGGCTGAATTGAAACGATAGCCAGAACCTGTATCTAAAGCTTGAATAGCTGACTGTAGTGTGCTAGCTGTCCATGCTGCGGCTGGGTAAACTGCAACGCTGACTTGACCTGTACTTGCTTCTACTTGATAGAAGTGTAGAGTAGCTAATTGTGTAACACATTTAAGAACTTTATCAACTGCTTCGTCTACGCCCATTTGAGCCGCCACGTCAGCACCAACATCAATATTGAAGAAATCAAGATATGGACCTTGAAGCATTACTGGAGTACCAGTTGTTGCTGAACCAGAACCATTTAGTGTATCAATAGCGAATACTGGGTTTACGTCACCATGAGTGTGTAATAGATTATTTGACATTTTATTTTCCTTTAAAAGTTTGAACCATATAGGCTCTACTTTTATTTATGCCATTTGTAAAAAAACTTGGATTTGGTGTTAAAAAGTATGCTGTTTTAGCTTTTGAATTACATTATCCTGTTCTTCAGGTTCAAGTTTTTTCATTGAAGCTAATACTTGTTGAGCCGCGGGGCTTAGTGGTAAGTTGGCTGCTGGTTTTGACCTTACATATTGTCCTCGTTGTTCACTATAATAAGAATCAAAAATTTGTTCGCCTAACTTTTTTAGTACTTGTGAATAATCTTTTTTTGACAGTACAGATTGAGCAATTTGCATACTAGCATTTTTAATTTGAGAACCTAGATTACCCACATTACCTGACATATAGCTAGTGATTGCTTGCTCAATTTTTGATGCATATTGCTGAGTATAGTCATCAGAAATTTGGTCTTCTTTTAAGAATTTTTTGAACATTTTTTCAAAATCAACTGACTCTGAAGTTCTTGTTCTATACGTTTGTGGTACTACAATTTGTCCAGGACTAGGAACAGGTTGTCCTTGTTGTTGAGCTTGTTGCTGGGCTTGCTGAATCGCTTTTTGTTTCTGTAACAGCACAATATCATCTTTGATGGCCTCTTCTGTAGAGGATATAAATCCTTGCATTTTTGCTACGAATTTACCTACAAAATTATTTTTAGCTAAGTTCTGTTGAGTTTTAAGTGCAGACGGGCGTGATGCATCCATACCAATTGCTGTACCAAATGCGGTGCTTGTTGCGTCGGCAAAACGTCCCGCCATACCAAGACCAGCGGAGGCGGCATTTTTTAATGAATCTCCTATACCTTCGTTTTGAATATTATTACGTTTCATTTGGTTTTCTCAAACTGTTTGAGAGTCTAGTTTGATCCTTAGATTTAATAGCATTAAGCAATTTACGTTCTAACACTGCGGCACGTTCAGGATCGTAATGCTTGTTAATCATTTCAATGAGATTTATTGCACTAGTGATGATATTATGGGCACGGCTTTCAATAACATGTTTAGTGTCACGGTTAGTACCTAGTGCTTCTAATTCTTCTAATAGACTACGGGTTTTACGTTCCATAATATTCGGTTCCTAATTATATTTATCACTTACGCATTGCATTAAGCATAGCTTTTAATCTTGCTCCCTGAACGTCAGCAACTACTGTTCTGTTGATAGGCTCTAATGGTACTATTTCTCCGTCAGCCGTAACCGTAGACTGGGGTTTTAATTGATTCATAATTTCATTAGGACTTGGGGCAGGCCTGTATTTTGCTTGCTGTTCCCCGTGGTTTTCTGGATCCTCGTCTGTGATACGCATAGTCTCAATATTGTATTCCAAATCAATCTTTTGTCCCACACCAGTAGAACTACGACTTTTCATACACTGAATTTGATATTTACCACGCTCACGCATACTGCGACTTGTAAAGATACCAAACACGTTATCTGCTGTATTAATCTTACTGATACCACCAGCAATATGACTGTGGTCAAATTCAATTTCTTCAACCGCACTACGATTTAATTGACTTGCAGTGACCATTAATATACCTAATTCTTTAGACAAGTTACGCAATTCTTCACTGACGTATTTGTCTTTAATAAACTGGTCGTTTGGATTGACTTTAACACTTACTGGCATGACTAGATCCAAATAGTCAATCATTACAAAGTCAACTTTGATGCCAGTTTGAATCTGTACTTCTTTCAAATATGAACGAATGTCGTTTACATTACTTTGTGCTGGTAATCCCTTAACACGATATTGACCTGCTTTCTTTGCAACCATTTTAACTCTAAGTTCAGTGCCATCAATATCTTTGCGAATATCTCTGGTACTCATCATAGTTAACATCGCATCTGTTCTAAGTGAAGTCAATTCTTCTGAAAGTTCCAATGAGATATAAACACCACTCAATCCCATGTTCAACCAGTTTAATGCGATATTCATCATTACCAAACTCTTACCCGAACCTGAGCCACCGGCAAAGATATTCAATTCACCGCGACTGAAGCCACCATATAATAGTTTATCCATCTGTGGCCAGCCTGTGCTTTGTTGTCCACCTGCATTGAAATATTTGTGTAATCGTCCCTTAGGATCAGCAAAGTAATCTGTGCCCATGTCACGTTGCAAGCTAATTTGTACTGCTTCTTTGATTAGTTTTTCAACGGGACCAAAGTCACCCTTTTCTAATAAATCTGCACTCTTAAGAATCGCACGTTCTAATTCTTGTCGTTTAGTGAATGATTCAAACTCTGCTAGAAACCATTCAGTATGTTTGTCACCAAAATCTTCAATGACTTCAAGTTCTACACCTGTGGTTGCTTTTATTTGTGTTACGTCTGGTAATATGCTGTACTTACCACTGTATTCTTTCATAAACTCAGCTACAGGACGTAGTGACTTATCAAAGTTTTCAGCATTCATAATGTTTGTAACTCTGGTATATAGTTCTGCATTGGTCATCATCATTTGCAGAAAGAGTTTTTGAACGTCTGTATTATAGTCCTTTAACAATCTGTTTCCTTCTCATCTCAATTTTAATTTTACTTGTTGTTGCACTTTGTAATATACTTAGTAACGTAGGAACCTTACCATATCTTATTACTGCATCATTCACATCTTTAATGTCATTTTCCCAGTCAGGTAAACTAACACTATATCCTAACCCAAGTGCTGTATCACATATTTCTAATCCAGGCTTATCACGATCCGGCACCATGATTATTTGTCTGTTCAGTTGTCTGAGTACTTGTGCTTGTTCTGGACTGATATTATTATGTGTCAATGCACATCCATCAATACTCAATGCATCAAAAATACCTTCAACTAATATACATACTTGCCATTTTGGTTTTTGTAGGTCGTATCCAAATACATAACCTACTTGTTGATTTTCAGTGATGAATTTAGGTTTACGGTCATCTAAGTATCTGCTTGTATGCCCGACTATTTCATTTTTATATGTGAATGGAATTATCACACGGTTACTATTACGACCATTGTCGTCAGGTGTTACATAGAATTTGTGCTTAGTTGGGTCAATACTACGCTTTTTAATATAGTCAACAAATACCTTGTGCTTTTCATTATTGATATCTAGTACTTCGCAATCAGGTAACTGTTTTGACTGTAAGTTGATTGGTTTTACTTTCTTGAACTTTTTAGTAAAATCTAATAGGTCTTTATTCTGTAGACTTTCTAAACTCCAACGCTGTATCTGTATTTCGTCTATACCAGACCACATTAATAGTTCTTTAACACGCTTAGTAATACTACGGCCCAATTCAAAGTGACAGCTATAGCCACAATTAAAACAGTTATACGTCCAACTATTTTCATCTACAAACTTTATACCACCACGTAATCTACGATCAGTTTTATGTCCGCGCTTGTCACAACAAATGGCATTGAAACTGTGCCAACCACCCATTGTTGTTTTCTTTTTACCAGGAATAATAGACAATATGTCAAACATGCTACAAGTATAACATATTTTCAGTACAAAAGTAAAGACGCTTTGGCTTATCTTGTGTATATATGGGTTGCATCCCCTGCGGTGCTTACGAACTTAAAACGCATATATGGATGGAAACCTATGATGTTGGTTGTAGCGCAATCCATCTGTTCAGTATAAGTTGTAACATCACCAATATCATACCAATCAGCATCCACTATAGTAGAACCTTGTGTTTGTACAGTTCCAGAATAATTATCAAAGTAAACTTGTGCTGTTACGTTAAATCCTTCTCTAGCTGAGAAAACACTGCTGTAGTATGTAATAGCAGGACCTGTTCTAGATGGCAGTTGGTGATTTGGAACGTTGACTAAATTACTTGGTGTAAAGTCGGGCAACACACTATCTACTATTTGAATCTTACCCCTAGCACCTGAATTATGATCCACAAACACAGGCAAATCTGCTGTACCATCTGACATTTCAATACTGTAATAACAGTACTGTGTTTCAATATCAATGATATCAGTACTAATAGTATCCAGTTGAACTATACCATTTAATGCAACAATGTTGGTCAACATCTTAGTAAATAATAATTTGGTACCATCTTCATTAATTATTCTAAAAAACAACTCTTTACTAGTAACATTAATTGGTTTTTGGTCTTGATTAATCAATTGGAATTGCAGTCTATTGTCAACTCCCTTATGTAATTTTAAGGTTTTTGCGTACACGGTTTGATATCTCCTAATTGAATTGCCGGACATCATCACTATTGTTTCTCTAGGGATGTAAAAATAAACGGATGTTGAATACACGATGCTTGGTCCTTTGTACTATTTATGACGATTTAAATATAAAAATATTATGGTTAATATGCCCAGATAAATATCCGAGACACAACATATAATGCAAACAGACTTCTTCAAAAATTTAAGCGAAAATCACCCCTTTATAACAGTATGTTCTTATAGTAACCAAGACTATGTTGGAATCATACAAAACAGGGATGATGTTGTCACCACTATATATGATTACGGAGCAATTATACATAGCGAATTACGTGAAAAATTCTTAGAACTCGGAGACATTTGGTGGTGGGAAAGTAATAGATTAATACCTATTAATATGTTTCTTAAAGATGAATGGACGATATTTAAGCCCTACTTACGTACATTCAATAATAAAAGTCTCACTATAATTCACGGCCCAATATGTAGTATGAGTGAATTAGGGCGCAGAAAATCCAAAAGACGTAGCATCACATTAGTCAAACGCTTGTACTAGATTCTTTCTCTAACAAATTCATGTGAACTGCTACTAGCCAAGCATAACCAATTGCATGTGCTTTCTTAAAACTATACCCATCAACATTTTTGTCCCATACACTTTCTCCTACTTCTTTCCAAGTCTGACCAATCAAATGTTTCTTTCCGGGACGAATAATTGCTAGCATCATAGCAAGTCTAGGTATACTGTCAACCGGTTCTGGCATCTTTAACATGCTATTATAGTGATTACTTAAATGCACTAGTTTACTGACAAACTCAGAATTACGCAATAGCTTCCAATTAGGATCTACCATTAAATCAATTAGTTCCATTTCACTTTGTATCTGACTGTATACATGAACATTTAGTAAGTCTAGCTTTAGATATCCTCTATCCTCTGCATCAGCATAATCAATGTTAGCCATGTCATTTATTGCATCGTAGGGCACTTCAGTAACATGAACACCTGTATTATGTTTACGCATTGGATTGACTTTACGCATTGCCGCAGGCGTATGTTTGATATGTTCTAATATCTTACTGCGATCACCAAAATCAATATCAATATCAAAGTTCATCGTGACTGAACCAATCCTGCTTTCATTAATTTCATATAACCATTTTGTAGAATGATTGCTTGTCGTTCAGCATCCTCTACTGCTTTGTGCGTTGTAGCATAGTTACCGTCTTTTAAACTTACACCAGTCACTTCATATATTGTTCGTGTATCTCGTACTTTCCAAAAGGGCCAAGGGGGAATTTGTCCTAACTGACCCCATGCATGTTCCATTACAACAACGTCAAATGCCGCACCGTTACTCCATACATTGTTATGATTCCAACAAAACTTATAAAGCTTTGCCATAACATCTGCAAATGATTCACGACCTTCATCACTCATTGCTTCTTCAATGGCTGCAGGGTTTTGTGTACTCCACCAACGTAATGTATCTTCATTGATACTACGATTATAGATTTCTGTTTGATCCTCAATAGTAGGACGCAACTCAATTTTATCAAGAATACCTGAACCTCTAGGGTCAAACAATACTGCACCGATGGTTAATATAACACAATCAGGTTTTGTGTCTAAACTCTCAATGTCAATCATAATATCTGCCATACTACCACCTTAATTCTTTCAATAAACTTTTAACTTCATTAACTTTTTCTGTATCTTTAGCAAACTTCATTGCCCATTTAACTGGATTGATATAATCATATACAATCTTAATTTGATCTGGTGTCAATTCATCTAATATTTTAACACCACTCTCACTTTGATATAATACCCACGGGCTAATCTTACCCATTGTAATTGCATACAATATCTTGCTACGATTGCCATAACGCAATACATCATTTGGTTCAATGCTTTGAGTGGTTGCCATTTCTAAACATGTTTCAGCACTACGATGTACTGCATCTAATGGATCTTCTATTGACAAATATTCAATCAGAAATTTATTGTAGTTTGTATCTGTTGCCCATGTGTCAATCTTAATGTTTTCCTTCAACAAATAATCAACATATCTAGGAACATTCAATGCATTAACCTCTATACAATAGTTACCAAACTTAGCAAACGCTGTATAGTATGCGCTTTTGATGTAGTCCTCATACAGTCTTGGCTTCTTACTTGTGCTATGTCTTGTGTAGAATTGTAACCAGCTTTGAAAGCCAATACGATTTCCATGCTTGTCTCGTTCTAACCAACGATGTTTGTACTCACAAATATGTTTTAGTAATGTTGTTTCCTTAATGAAACTACGTTTACAAAACTCACAACTATTTGCTATATCAGTTGCCGTTGTCTTTTTCGT